>Ga0207695_10000830_pt1 | contig 57286 bp, 55 predicted proteins | sample KBSC54metaG_FD_184354 | JGI IMG/M metagenome (GOLD analysis project Ga0207695, IMG submission 184354) | Corn rhizosphere microbial communities from Kellogg Biological Station, Michigan, USA - KBS C5-4 metaG (SPAdes) (version 2) | ecosystem: Host-associated > Plants > Roots > Rhizosphere > Soil...
ATCGTCGCCGACGCTCGGCGCCCAACACATTGACCTGCATTCGCCCCGTGACCTTAAAGCTAGACTTAAGGTCAAATCCTCGGGCCGCCCCTCAAACTACACAAGGCGGCCGACGCCGGAGGGATACTTTTCACCGGCCGGATATATCCGGATGAAACGTGGTTGGAGTGCACGAGAAATCGACAAGCGCTGTACGTCTTTCGGACACACGCTACTCATGGTCATTCTGCGGACGTGGCCACAATGAAACTGTCCGGCCCTGGCAGCAAGCTCCGACATCGCAAACGCGCGTCCCCCCAGCATGAACCGGTGGATTGCTCGCAGACGTCACGCTCTGCTGACCTGTGCCGCCAGAGGCTCCTGCGTCGCTTGTCGCTCTGACTGAAGAACCGCGCCAATCGTCTTGGCGATATCCTCGCTCCGCTGGTGGTTGGCCGTCCTCCATATATCAGCAAAACCCTTGGCGGCATCCATCTCCGCCATGCGCGATCGGGTGTACTCGCGATACAGCAATTCCAGAAGCTTCGACATGGCCAGTCCCCTCATTGGTTGGCCAACTGATCATGCAGCCGTCCCGTTGCAGCTTATTTTCGCCGGCGAGGCAAGACGGCTTCATCGTGGTTTCGAGACAGCTTCACGGCTTGATCCATCACACCCACGCGCACCGAGAGCTGGGCGTGAGCGGCACGAGTTCCCGCAGAAGGAACTTCAGATGCTTAGCGGTTGAACGAAGTGGTGATTGCACCGAGGCGCAACAAATCACACCTGGTCTCGTACGATTTATTGACCGCACTGTCGCCGCCGCCTAAATTGTCACCAGCTCAATGGTGCCTTCCTATCAACATGCAATCGGCGAGTGTGCGGAGGGAGCAACGAAATGTCATTCAAAAAGTCGACCGGCATCCTCTTGGGTGCCTTGGCCCTTGCCGGACCAATCTCTGTGTCAGCTGCAATTGCCGCCCCGATGGTGACCTATACCTGGACAACCACCAGCGAGGGTTTTGGACTTAATCTTGGTGCGCCTTCCGTGGCCACTTTCCGGGTGCCGCTGAGCGATGTGCAGGCTGGAGTCATCCCGCAGTTCGATGTCACGAACATTCAGCTCGCTTATCCGGGCCTTACGTTCACCGGAACAACTACGAGCAGCGTCGGCTTTGATTTTGCAGCCTATGTAAATCCCGTGACAGGCGCGTTTATCTATCACGATGACAATCAAGGCTTCTCGGTGTTTGCCTACTCGCCCGACATCTTTACCTACGACACATTTCTGTCGATCCTGGTCGACAACCCTGTCGCGGGAACGGTGCAAGATCAATACAACGCTCTCAACCATGACAATCCTGCGGCCGGCTATCCGACAGCGGGCTATTGGACTGCCAGCTTTCCTGTCACAGCCGCGGTCCCTGAACCCGCCACATGGGCGATGATGATGCTTGGGTTCGCAGGTCTCGGCTTCATGGGCTATCGTCGAAAGTCGAAGGCATCAACGCTCGCGGTCTAATTCTTGATGGACCATGTAAGCGAAAAGCCCATCTTAACCGGCGGGCTTTTCGTGGTCGCATGCGCTCAAAACTAACCGAATGCCAGCTGCTTTCTCGCTTTCTCACCAGATGTGCGCCTTCTATGGTTGTATCGGTTCTCCCGAAATTCGCGGACTGGAGAGTGAAGCGCCGCGCGATCAGTTCCTTGGAGCGGATATGCAACGCGAGCCTTCAGGCTCTTCGAGGTCTTGTGCGAGCGGCAGTCTGGTTACACCGAAGGAGAAATGGGCGGAGATGCGTATGTGGTGCAGAGCGACGCTAACGGCGTGGTCGTGATCGTGGCTGATCTAACCAGACTGTCCAGAGCAGTCAGTTAACGCAAAAGACCGCTCGAAGGCGGTCTTTTTAAATCTGGACGCTTCTTGCTCTAAGCGGCGAGCGATGCGCTCTGAGCTCGGCGGCGATGCGCCGCGAAACCTAAACCCGCAAATCCGAGGATCATGAGGGCCCACGTCGAAGGCTCCGGCACCGCAGTGACCGAGATGTTGTCGAGGCCGCTCGCGTGGTCACCGTCGATTCTTGTCGCCGAAAAGATCAGGTCCTGACCCATTGCTACAGTAAAGCTCAGCGTCTGCGAAGCCCAGGACGAGCCTGGAGCGATCGTCCCAAGGATCGTGCCGTTGTAGCTTACCGTGAACGGATCAGCGCCGTATCCGGGACGCGCAACTGTGTCAAAAGTCAGCGAGTAGCTTTGGCCAAATATGAGGCTTGCGGTATCAACCGTGATGACGCCCAGCGCAGAGCCGGAATAACTCTGAAGGAACGCCGCATTCGTGCCGGGACCAGGAGCCGCGGGGAAGCCCCAGGCCGGGGCGTCGTTCTGGACGCCTGAGGTTCCCGAAAACGTAACTCCCGGGACGCTGACGATACTGCCGGAGGGCTGAGAATACCCATTCGTGTCCGACGCATATGAGTACTGGCCAGCGCCAACATTCGAATTCTCAAAATTTACGACGAGCACAGCGGCGGAAGCGGTGCCGGATGCCATAACGGCAGCGGCGGTAAGGCCAAGCAGTAAGGTCTTCATGAATTCCTCAAGCACAAACGAATCTGTTTCTGTTTCCCGTTTGTCATAAACTACTAGTTTAGACAAGGATTTCTGCCAATCGGCGCCGACGGTCGTGGATCGTGGTTAGCTCCCAAAGTTCTAGTCATTGGCCGGGGCGTATGACTCGCATCGGATCTAGTGATCGTCGCTCCGGCAGCACGGAGCTGGTGTCTACGAGCTAGCTAACCAGCCGACCGCCGGCGGTCGCACTATGACTCAGACTGGGGCAGGAGCGAGAGTAAGTGGATCGGAGTGGACGGGGAGGCTGCACGAGATTGTAGCGTGGATAGCGATCAGACGTGGACACTGATCGCAAAAAATCGCGGCGCACAGTGCTTAGACTGTGCGTGGACTCGTCCTCTTGAGTTCCCGTACTGATTTGGCGGTGCTGTTGAAGCTCGCCTTAAAAGGCGTCCTCGTCATCGATCATGGTCTGTAAGACGCGGTGTTCGATGTCCTGCCTTTTCTCGTGGTGGCGGGGCGGTACAACGAAGGCGAGCGTAATCGTCCAGGCAGCCCAAAAGCTGGTCATCATTCCCGTTCTCCCGATGTGTATAAACGCCGCCAATCGCGGTATCGATAGTGATGTCCACAGCCGCAGCAACTTCAATGACGGACTGTAGGTAACCTCACTTCTCAACCTTAATCGTGGCCGGTCCCACTTGATTGGATCATTGTGCCGGCCGGCGTCACTCGCCAAACCAGACAACTACACTGAAGATGAAATCGGGAGCCTAGTGAGAAATCTCGGTTCTCTGATAAGCGGCAGGCTCGGAATCAACGTCATCTTGCATTTCGCGCGCGATGCATCGCCGCATCGTCTCTAGCTCTGCGAGACGTTGTTCGATTTCCCTGATCATTCTGGCCTGGTCAAGGGCGATAGGCTTGGCGGGCGGCTTCATTCGAGCTCCGTGTCGATTGACACCATGGCCGACATGTGGAGTGGACGTCTGTGATCTCGTTAACAAGTGCCGTTCTTTTCCGTGGGCCACTCGATCGGCGCGCAGAATAGTCCGCGTCGCTCGATTTCCAGCCTGAGCTCCTCCGCACGTGCCTTTGCAGGCTCGCCGACTAAGCGGACGCCGGACGTGGTATCGGCGAGCGCCTCATCACGGATGCTCTCGTACATGCGGATGATGAAGCGATCAGAAAGATTTTCGAACGGCATTCGCGCACCAATGCGAAAGGTGGGTGGGCCGCCAGCCTTTGGGGCGGTATTGCTGGCGGCCCGTACCGGACGATTGAAATCGTGGTCTTGGGGATTCGAATTGAGGAAAGACCAGCCCCGTCCGGTGCTGCAATGGATAGCGGAAGCGCGTGTGACGTTTCAACCCGATGTTCGGATTAACCTCACTACTCAAGGTTAAGACGGGCTATGGGCCGTAAGTGAATGTCAGTGAAGTCGCTCATTTGAGAAGGAGGGCTCAACCGCACCAGTTTCGCACCAGAATGGTCCGAGCGAGCTGCTAAGAATGCGATCGAATCCGCGCGAAAACCGCTGCGAGGTCACAGAACGGACTCGGGAGCCGGCCGCTCATAACGGTCTGGTTGCAGGTTCGAGTCCTGCCGGGCCGGCGATCGGGCGATTTCGAGCCTGCTTGGTCGCGCTTTTTTCCTCGATTGTCTTGTAGTGTTGCCGGCTTGAGAACTGGGACGTTTTTTTCGGGCCCGAAATCCCGATTTTGGGGGCGCTTCGGCGCACTGTCCGTATACTTGTCCCAGCTATGGGCCGACTCAACCTTGAGTGACCGGGACCGACTCGCATAAGATCTTTATGTTGTACTGCGCAAGCCAGTCACTTTGTAATTTCAAAAATCTATCTTTGGACAATGCTGAGACCTTGGACCACGGACGAGATTGCCCAGCTGCGTCAGCTCGCAAAGGACGGAAAACTCGCCAAGCGTATTGGCGCAACGCTTCATCGAGGCGAGGCGACCATACTGCGCAAGGCCGAGGAGCTGGGGATTGAGATAAGGCGCAGCTCGATCAGAATGCGTCCACCGAACGTTCCGACACACGCTGAGCGTACTACTATCATCGCCCTTCATCAAAGCCGTCCCCTTCCGTTTGGCGTAGGACAAGCGACCCTTGAGGGCCTACTGCAAAAGCACTGGATCACGATGAGTAGCGGCGTATGGCAGGCTACCCCAACGGGACTCGACGCAATACTGCGTAAAATTCCATTGCAGGACTGATGCCGCCAACGCACGCGGGAGTAAGTGATCAGTCCCTTGCGCTTGCCTCCCGGCTAAGAAACGATCAGCCATTGGTCGATCGGAGTATTTTCATGATCCGCGTTCTGCTCGCCGCCTCTCTGGCTCTCGGTTTCGTACCTGCCGCTCGCGCACAGAACTGCATGTAATATCCAAAGGGACCAGAGCGCTTTCAGTGCATTCAGCAAAACCACCCCGAAGGTCCCCCCAAGATGCAACGTTGCCAGGAAGAGGCGCGGCAGATGGGACTTAGCGAAGGCGGAGGACCAGCGGAAGGTCTGAAAGAGTATGTCCAAGGATCGGAAATGATGAAAGGTGGGCGCTGGTTTGTTGCCGTGACAACCGGGCATGGACCGGACTCCCACATCGGGGACTTTGGGTCTGGGGCCGAAGCCAAGAAATGGATACTGACGAAGTCGAAATATTGGCCCGGCAAGCCAATCAGGCCGGACCTCCCTTGATGCCGACTGAGTCGACCCTCCGGCGTCCGCCCACCCGTAGATTTCCCAATACTCCCGACTCTCCTTTGCTGGGCAAATAGCCCCGACATGAAATCATCGAAGCCGAAGGATTGGACCGAGAACGAGCGAAGAAAATTGGTTGCGATGGCGCGTCGTCGGCTCACTGCGTTGGAAATTGCGTCAGCGCTAAACCGACATGTCGGATCAGTAAGGCGCACAGCCCGAGAAATGAAGCTGATCCTCAAGAAGTAGCCAGCGCAAGCCTTCCCACCGAAAGGGGCCCCCCGGCTCGAAGAGGTGAGTGGATCGAGCCGGGGCCAGCGACTTGGGGGCTGCTCTTTGGCAAAGGACTCCGGGAAAATGCGGAAAATCAGCCGCCGTTTTCTACGTTGGACACCCAACAACAGAAAGGCCCGGCACAATGGCCGGATCTCGCCTCGCGGCCGCAACGAGCCTTTGCAGAGCGATGGCCAGCTCGATCGGAGCCGCAGGAAGACCGCCATGGGGCGGTCTTCTAATCACGTCCCGATCTCTGCGTCAGCACCTCGCCTGCTCTTACTTGAACGGATCCTGGATGGACGGCGCGGACTGCCGAATGCGGCGCACGCTCACCGGCGTGCCGTCGGAGACGAACACCAGCTCGTATTGACGGCCTTCGCGGTCGGTCGCGGAGCAGGTGACGTCGGTCACCTTTCTCGCAGCGAAATTGCCGGTCTGGCGGCAGGTACCGGTTGACGGCTGCTCGGCCGGCACCGGCAATCCGTCGAACTTGGGCCGATCCTTAGAATTGAGCAGCATGCGATCGATCTGCAGCTCGTAGGAATTGTCGTCGGCCCGGCTGCCGTTCGCGCCGGAGAACGACAGCACGTGGTTCTCATCGTCGGGATCGTCGACTGCGACCGCGAAATTCACCCGCCCCTTGTCGCCGTGCGCGTAAGCCACCGTCTTACAAGCGAAGCTGCGCCCGGCAACCTTCAGCGTCTTGCACTGCCCAGACATCAACACCAGAAGGTCGATAAAGGCGTTCGTTCCAGCACCGGATGAAGAGCTCGAGGACTTTTCTTCCTGAAAAGATTGAGCAAAGCATGGTGCAGAGGAAAGCAGGAAAACGAGCGCTGCGGCGGTCGAATAGTTCGGCATTTGATCACTTATACGAGTTACTCACGAGCCAGACCACATCAGGATGGAAAGTGCAACGTCTCGGAAGCAAACTATTTTGGGGAATTACCCAACCTCTACCCTTCCAGGTGAGGTCAATCCGAAGATTGACTTGGGGCTGTCGGCTCCGCCAGGCTTTGGCTATAATCGCCGGACGGGACGGATCTTCCCCAGAAATAGGAGACACCGTCGACGCCGAGCACAACGGCCTCGCGGTCGATCGCGAACTGCTCCTTGCGGTTCTTTGGCGCCGCCTCGATCTGGAGGCGGTCTTTTTCAATTAAGTGGCAAAAATTAGAGTTGCCCGACCGCGCCAACTCGATAGCATAGTTGGGCGCATCCCCCCAAGGTATTGCGCCCAACGCCGTCGGCCCAACGCGAACCCCAAGTTGGCCCCAGGGCCGGCGGCAGGCGCTGGCTTCTCGAGTTCGCTCCACCGATCGTGCGGAACGGTGCGGCGTAGGCCCAGGCAAAGCCGGGAAGGCCTGCGGGCAACCCGGTCGGTCACCTTCCTCTTCGCGCCGAAGTTGAGAAAGGCTGCCCTCTTTCGAGGTCAGAGGTCGTTGCGTCATGAGTATTGAAAATCTGAGCGACGAAAGCATCCTCCGCCTCAACGAAAGCACCGCGCTCAGGTCGCTGCCAATTGCGCTTTAGGCGGCATCGCCGCCTCCTCGGCGACACCGCGAGACAGCGTGCCGATGGCACGGGCATTCGAGAATGTTCCGGCCATTCGCAGAATTGTCGAGGTATGGCGTTTCGGTCGAGCTCAACCGCAACTACCTACGCCACGACGTCCCAGAGCACGTGCTCTGCTTCGCGCCCATCCGTTCTGACAATGGTGTTGTGCTGGAAGTTCCATCGCTGTTGTCATGCTCTGTCATCGTACACGTCGTCACGGGCGGCAGTTGGCATCGCAATATGGCCGAGCTCTGCTGTTTGATTCGACCAACCTGAAGTTTGCTGGAATCCACTCTTGGAGGTTCGACGCGCGGCGCAGGAAGTTCACGATGTCAAGTACGTCACGGTGGTTCTGGTGGGCCCAAAGGCCTGTTCGATAGATGGAACCACAGAGAGAAGACCGGTCTTGCGTTTCGGGGCGACGCTATCCTCTGCGTTCGTTGTTTTGATGCGAACAGCTCGTTGGCGTGGCCGGCTGATGTTCGGCGCGAGCTATTAGAACAGTTGGTGACGTCGAAAAATGAAGGCGATCCACATAGGAAGTGTGCCGAGACGGCGCCCCTCAAACCGCTCGCGGTTTCTCGAGGTGCCGATAGGGACAATGAGCTTCATGTCGACGCTAGATTGGTGCGCGCTCGCATTGGGAAGCGTGATGACCTGAGATCGTTTCGCGTCCGCTGAAGCTGTTTGGCGGTCGCAATCCTCGTGGTAATCTTGGGCATTCGTTCCTGCCGCCGACAACGCGTCCAAGCGTTTTTGTGAGATGGGACCTTGGCACTAGATGAGCTAGTTGGAAGCTCAACGTTGAGATCAATGGACATCCGATGGACCTACAACGTTTGCGGTATTTTGTAGTCGTCGCCGAAGAGCGTCACATTACGCGCGCTGCTGCTCGGTTGGGCATGACGCAACCCCCGCTGAGCCAGCAGATCAGGGTCCTGGAAAGCGAACTCAATACGCAGCTTTTTGATCGCTTGCCGACGGGTGTTGCGCTGACGCCTGCCGGTGAAGCATTATTTGAAGATGCTCTCGCTCTGTTGGAGGCGGCCGACCGTGCGGGTCGTCGGGCGCGGCGTGTCGGAGCTGGAGAGGAAGGCGAACTGGTAGGAGGGGTTACCACTTCCGCAGGCCTGCACCCAATGGTGCCGCGCCTACTTCGTTCCTTTCACGAGGCACATCCGGCAATCTCCTATGACTTGCACGAGAATAGCGCTGCCGAACTAACGGAGGCAGTACTGGCCAATCATCTGACGTTTGGCATTGTACGCGCGCCGGTGGCGCGCCCACCTGCACTAGCTTTTATTGATCTTGCCTGTGAGCGTTTGTTGGTGGCCCTTCCTATCAATCATGGCTTAGCTATGCGTAAGGGGGCCCGTGGGATCGGTAGAATTGCGCTTAAGGCCCTTGCCAATCAGAATTTCATCTTGGTGCGCCGCCGGGCAGCTCCAGGGCTATATGCAAACGTTATCGAAGCGTGCCGTTTGAGCGGCTTTGAGCCGCGCGTGATCGCTGAGGTCGGTCGTATGTTGACCAATCTGAACATGATTGCCGCGGGTATCGGAGTGTCCTGTGTTCCGGAATCCATGCGTCAGATCGCGAGTCATGGCGTAGTTTATGCTGCGCCAGACGCGCCGACGGCGGCACGAGAGCTTTTGCGCGCCCCTCTCACATTAATGTATCGTCGAAATGAAACGCGGCCAGCTGTTCTGGCCTTTGTTGCAGAGGCACTTCGGCTTGCGGTCGCCGAGGCGTGATCACGCCAGATTGACCTAACCTCGGAAGACCCTCAGTTAACGCGGCTGAGGGGCTAATCACCTCGTGTCCATGGATAGGGCAAATTGCAGCGCAGGAACGCGCCCAAATAGGACGCGTCCCTCAGGGAATTGATACTTCTGCGCCATGGCGCATCATGTGATTTTCTCGGTCTCAAACCGAGGCGCGCACGCTGCTGGCCCTGTGTCGTCGATAGGATGGGAAGCCAATGCCTGCAAATCCCAACATCATCATGATCCATGTGGACAACTCAGGCACGGCTGCGACGGGGCCATTCGCAAGCAACGTGTCCTCCGCTGCAAAGGCGAGTTCCTTGGCCACACCGGGAGAGATGCCAAGTGCCATGGAAGCGGAATTTGCATAGAGTGAGTTATTTGGATCCCATTCGGCGAAGAGTTTTTCCGGATTGACGCCGGTGATTTTTCCAAAGAGCACCAAGGCGTTCAAGTAGTCACCATATTGGCTGGGATGATAGCCAATCGGCACGGTGCAGCACGCCAGTAGCGGATCACTGTCCCACAGGTCAATCTGGCCGGCCGGTTGATTTGCCAGGAAAGGATCGAATTGGGCGATACTGCGATTGATCGCCGTGACCCAAGCGTCTCCCGCTAACGCGACGTTTACGTGGCTCAGCGTTGGGTTCGCGGCATTGAACGCAGCTGCCTCACCCACGTATGCGTTGTGCAAATCGGACGCCATGGCTGCGATTGGGTTGGCGTCGCCAACATATGGTGCGTAGGCCCTGTTGCCCCCCTGTTGCGCGACTGTGCTGGAACCAAAGATAGGTGCATTCGGGTTGTTGCTAGTAAAGCCGTATGACGCAATTGGTGGGGTCTGATACAGCGTGACCGTTGCGTTGGGGGTACCCGCGGCTTTGTCTGCCGCATCAATGCCCGTGATCAGCTTGCTCACACCGCTCTGAAAGTTTGCTGGGTTGCCCCGCGTCGCGACAGTCTGGCCATTGACGGTGATAGTCTTGGGCAGTGGCTGAAAGCTCTGATCCTGCAATACGACCTGACTATACTTCGAATTCGTGATCAGCGGTAACATGCCGAGTTCGTTGCCGGTGTTATTCGCAAATCCCATCAACGTCGCGCTGCTGACGGTGACGGTCGATACGCTGTAGTTCAGCCCAGCGTCCTTCGTGAACTGCAAGAAAACACCGGATACGCCGCTATAAGGCCCGACCTCGTTGTACTGAGCGCCCGGATGTGCCTGAAGGTAGCTGAGCTGCGCGCTCAGAGTTCCGCCGGGTGTATTAGCCGATGTCGGCCTTACCTGCGGTCCAGCTTCCGCGCCACCACACGGCAGGCTCGTGCACAGCAAATCGTGCGTGGTGTCGTTGCCAGGCGCGTTAGCCGGTCCGGCATTGTAGTTCAGGACAGGGCTATATCGCCCATGAGTATAGCTATTCCCGACAAACAGGATATTGACGACATCGGCGTGTGCCAATCCTCCCGAGCCCAAGCTACAAGCCGTCGCCGCAAGCATCAGCGCTGGGCCCGAAGGCAATCGTTTCAACGAGATCATTTGCTCCCTTCCCAAAGATCTTTGCTTCTTTTGTTGTCTCGACTTGACGAAACATTGAGCGATACGTCCCTGTCAAATACTCAATACACGCGTCCGCCAGACGATTTTCGTATGACGAGCGTTTTGGAGGCCAACCCAAGTCTTTTGCTTCGATTTGGCCGCGTACTTGGAACAAGAACGGCCTCTGCCGCCCGTCGTTCGATGGCCGGCCCTAATTTTCGCCGCCGACGCAGAAACGGCAGTTCAAGGAGGCCGCGGGCCAGAAACTGTGTGTCGGCGGGCTATCTGACCCCAGGAGCGAGATCGCGCTTGTTGCGGAAAAGTTGTGTTAGGCGAGTCTACTGATGGTCGATGATGTCGCAGGGTTCGAAACCGCCGTACAAGAGCAACATAATCGAGGTAGAGAATTTGCAAGATTCCGAGCCGGATTACGACCACCCATGATGCGCTTTCTGATGGAGGTCTCCGTGCGAGCTAACGGTCGCAGCGCGCTAACACGCTAGATGCACGTGTCGTTCCAGTACAGGAGCTTGCAAATGAGATGTGTTCACATCCATCTTTCGGCGGACGAGCGCTCCGACGGTCGGTTGGACCGCCTAGCGAGCGTCGGGCCGAGGAGGCCGAAGCAGACTGAGGTGGTCTGCTCGTGGTCTAGGCCGAGTCGAGTTAGCTCTTAAGAAGATGCAGTTCGAGGCTAGAAGCATAATGCTGAGGCCGGAGCGTCTGGCTTACTCCGCTGGCACAATGTCTGGCGTGGGCTCTCGCGATCGTCGCAGGCGGTCGATCAAGAGGTAGATCACGGGCGTCGTGTAGAGCGTCAGGACCTGCGACACGAAGAGCCCACCGATGATGGTGATCCCAAGCGGACGCCGCAGCTCCGTGCCCGGACCTGTCGCCACCACCAGCGGAATACCGGCGAACAACGCCGCCATCGTCGTCATCAGGATCGGGCGGAAGCGGGCCTGGCAGGCCTCGAAGATCGCCTCGGCCGAGGACAGGCCGCGCTGGCGCTCGGCATCGAGCGCGAAGTCGACCATCATGATGCCGTTCTTCTTGACGATGCCGATCAGCAGGATGATGCCGACAAAGGCGATCACCGTCAGCGGCGTGTTGGTGATCTGGAGCGCCAGCAACGCGCCGAGTCCGGCCGAAGGCAGCGTCGAGATAATCGTGAGCGGATGGGCGAGGCTCTCATAGAGCACGCCGAGCACGATATACATCGCAACCAGCGCGCCGAGGATCAGCAGCGGCTGCCGGCCGCTGGTCCTGGCGAAATCGCCGGCATTGCCGTCAAAGTTGCCGCGGATGCCCTCGGGCATGTGCAATTCGTCAACTGCGCGCTGGATGTTCTGGGTGGCCGCCTGAAGCTCGACGTCGGGCAAGGTGTTGAACGACACCGTGGTCGAGGGCACGGACTGCGAATGATAGATGGCGAGCGCGGCAATTCCGCGCGTTGCGCGCACGACGGCTGATAGCGGCACCTGCACGTCGCCCGAACCGGCAACGTAAATGCGATCGAGATTGGAAGGATCGACCTGGAATTTCGGATCGATCTCCAGCACGGTCATATACTGGTTGCGCTGGGTGTAGATGATCGAGATCTGGCGCTGCGAGAAGGCGTTGTTCAACGCGTTGTCGATGTCCTGAACCTTGACACCGAGCATGGCGGCCTTTTGCCGGTCGATGTTGAGCGCGAGCTGCAATCCGTTTGGATCGCGATCGCTGGAGACGTCAGCGATACCCGCAACGCTTTCCAAGCGCTTGGTTACGATCGGGGCCCATTTCTGCAGCAGGTCGAGGTCAGTGCTGGAAAGCGTATACTGGTAGTTGGAATCACTCTGCCGGCCGCCGGCACGGACATCCTGAGCGGCGAACATGAAGAGACGAATACCAGCGACCGGATAGAGGGCGCGGCGCAACCGGTCGATCACGATTTCGGTCGAAACGTATCCGCGCTCCTCGGGTGGCTTTAGGTTGATGAACATAGTCCCACGGTTGGCGCCTTGTCCTCCAGGCCCCCCGCCGCTTCCAACGACCGAACCGAGACCGGCTACGGACGGATCCGCGAGAACAATATCGGCGAGTTGTTGCTGCATGCCGAGCATCGATTGAAATGAGGTGTCGGCCGAGGCGCGCGTTGCTCCGATGACGAAGCCGGAATCGTCCGTCGGAAAATAGCCCTTGGGTGTCTTGATATAGAGTATCACCGTCAAGCCGATGATAGCGAAGAACACCAGCAGCGTCAGCAGAGGAAATTCTAGTACCGCGCGCAAGGTACGGGTATAGAAGGCGACGATGCGCGACAGGGGGCCCTCGATCAGGCGGTCGAACAACGTGGCGGAGCCCGAAGTCGTTCGCCTGACATAATGGGCGCAGATCATCGGCGTGACCGTCAGGGACACCAGGGTCGAGACCACGATTGCAAAGGTCAGCGTCAGCGAGAATTCACGCAGCAGGCGGCCGACGATGCCGTCCATGAAGATCAGCGGCGTGAACGCCGCGATCAGCGACAGGCTGATCGAGACCACGGTGAAGCCGATCTGCTTGGCGCCTTCGAGCGCCGCCGTCATCGGCCGCATGCCATGCTCGAGGTTGCGGAACATGTTCTCGATCATGACGATTGCGTCGTCGACCACGAAGCCGACCGAGATCGCGAGCGCCATCAGCGACAGATTGTCGATCGAGAAGCCCACGACCCACATTCCGGCGCAGGTTCCTGCCAGAGCCAGCGGCACCGAGATGCCGGCCGCGATTGTCGGCGTCATCCGGCGCAGGAACACGAACACCACGACCATGACCAGAATTGCGGTCGCCAGCAGCGTCCACTGCATGTCCATGACGCTGGCGCGGATCGTTGTGGTGCGATCTACTAAAACGGAAACGTCGACGCCGGCCGGAATCCATTGCTTCAGCTCCGGGATTAGCGTTTTCACTTGATCCACGGTGTCGATAACGTTGGCGTCGCCTTGTTTACGGATCTCGATCAACACCGCGGGTTGCTTGTTGAACCAGGCGACTGATCGTACATTCTTCACGGAATCTTCGATATCGGCAACGTCGGCGAGGCGAACGAAATTGGCATTCGCTCGTTTGATAACGATGTTGCGGAATTCTTCGGCCGTGCGCATCTGCCGGTTCAGCGACAGCGTCTCGCTCTGGCGCTCGCCGTTGAAAATGCCGACGGGACCGAGCGGGTTGGCATTGATGATGGCGGTCCGCACATCGTCGGTCGCGATCCCCGCATTCGACAGCGTTACCGGGTTGAGCCGGATCCGCACCGCCGGCTGGTCGGCGCCGCTAACGGTGACGTTGCCAACGCCGGGCACCTGCGAGATGCGCTGCAACAGCACCGTGTCGGCGACATCATAGAGAGCCGCCGCAGAGAGTGTCTTAGAGGTGAGGGCGAGAACATAGATCGGAGCACCAGAAGTATTGGCCTTGCCAAACCGTGGCAACGAGGGGAGGTCTCCAGGCAAGTCAGGCAGCGATGCGTTGATTGCCGCCTGAACATCTCTGGCGGCGCGATCGAGGCTACGGCCAATGTCGAACTGCAGGAGCACGCTGGTGAGACCGAGCGTGCTGGTCGACGTAATCTGGTTCACACCCGCGATTTCACCCAGCCGCCGCTCAAGTGGCGCGGCTACCGTGCTTGCCATGATCGAGGGATCTGCACCGGGACGAAATGCATAGACGAAGATAGTAGGAAAGTCGACGTTGGGGACGGATGCCACCGGTAGAAACCGATAGGCAACAATGCCCAGAAGAAGCAGCCCGAGGGAAAGCAGAGTGGTGCCGACTGGCCGACGGACAAAGGGTTGAGAGATCGAGAACATGCATTCCCTGTCGGCGCTTCGATCGTCCGATCTTGATCTGCTAGCTTCGTGCAGCAGCGTTCGTAGATCAAGTGTGGGTGTCCTCGAGGTTTGGTTCGTCCTGTCAAATGTGGGCCTTTGGCAGCGAGAGGCTTGATTTTCGTGAGAACCTAGTTTCCCGTTAGTATTCCGGTGCTGGTCTTGGCCTGGCGTTCGAGCGCGTCCGTCCCCGGAAATAGTTCACCAATGGACTTTCGCTCCGAAGAAGGAATGGTTCGATCCCAAAGAAGGACAGCTTGTCGCGCTTTGCTTTAATGCAAGTGATGCGTTCGTCAACTTCCGGACCTCGATCAGAAACGTGCTTTGATCGTGGGAGGAAGCCGCCGTGTCCCGACGGCGCGCGCTTGTCGAGAGTTATAACTATTTGGCTCAAGCGTAAAAGTCAGCGTCCGCATGGTGCCGGTAACCGAAGTAACCAAATCGAATTGGGGCGCATGCTGACCAGAGCTTTTTATCTCCAAAGGCCGGCCAGCAAGCGAATGTCCTTAGCAAAGGTCCGGTTCGTCGCGGTCGAGCTCCAGCCGGGAGCCTCGAACGCCGCTCCGACGAACTATTGAGCTGTCAGAGTTCAACCAGCAGGGGCTCGCGCGCTGCACTATACAAAATTATTTTGCGGGTGACTGATAGCCTCCATAATCCAACGGATCCTGGCTCGCCTGGTGTCTGCTTAGTGCCGTTCGTCCATTTTTTCATACAGAAGAGAGCTCACGCGAATTAGAAATGCCGATGATGCCGATGCCAAGCCGAGAAAAATGAAAAGTACGAGATGAAGGTAGTCGTGCAGGCTCTCGAGTTTGAATGAATATTCAGGAGGCAGCTCAAAAAAATACAGAACCGCGGATGCGAGAGGCCACACGAGCAGGGAAGTGCGAAATCCAAAACAGAGCGAATGCATAAAAATAGCGCAGAGATAAAGATTGAAGGTTCTTCCGAGAAGGAGCCCGCCAATTCGATAGTCAAGTAGTTCAATCAGGACAAATGCGCCGAGTGCCAGTCCAATTTGTATCCAGGTTGGCAAGGCGTACAGGCGGGAAAAATAGGACGCGAGAACAAGTCGCAAGCGCAAAGCGTCGCTCGTCGATGGCAAAATGAAGAAAGCGGCGACAACCAAGCCCACCGAAACAAAAACAGCGATCCATGTTCCCCCAAGCAATATGTCGGAGCCGGCGCAGGATAAAACCAGAATGAGCGCAAACGCGCGCAAAGCCCTCGAAGTCGGCCGCTCGTCGAGTGTCTTCAAAAGGACGTCATGAGACGACGTTTGCATAACGCGAGCCGACGCTGGTTCTATTCCTTCCCCGATCGATCAGTTCGGATCCACGAATTCGCTTTCCTTCCGAAATACAGCCCCAGATAGAACGTAAGCCGCTTCGCCAGCGATAGGATCGCGGGTCCGACCTCACTTGCAGGAAGAGATTGTCGACCGAACCTTAGCCAACTCAAGAGAATTGCCCCAGATACGATCAGCACATTTGCCGCTGAAATAATGACAGGCGTGGTTATGCCGAGCAAGAGGAAAGCTAGGCTTATTGCCAAAGATAGAGCCAAGATCGGCAAAAATAAGGAGAATGGCGGTACAAGGGCATCAAGCGAGAGTGCCAGCAAGTCAACATTACGAGTTAGTATTGCTCGCAAGAAATACTTCGGCACGAGACCCGCGATTACCGATACGTGACCTTGAATCCAGCGCTGCCGCTGAGAGTCGGTACCTCTCTTAGTCATCGGGAATTCACTCGTGCCCACAACGAACGGATAGAATGCGGGAGGGTGCCCGGCCGCGGCCAAGTCTAGCCCGAGCTTCAAGTCCTCAACTAGATTTCCGTGGGCGAGCTGAGCTTTCAAGATAACTCGCCATGGGAAAATCATCCCAGTGCCCATGAGTTGCACGGGAAGTCCAAGGCCTGCGAGGCCTAGCGGTCGTACCCAATTCCGGATCAGCCAGAAAAATTCAGCAACACGGTGGTCGACTGCGGCTTGGCTTGGGGCAATCATTAGGAAACAAGCTTGGATTGGCCGATTGGTGGTCGCGCACATCTGCTTTAGACGCGGCACCATATCGTTCTGAATGCGACAATCGGCGTCGACAAACAGAACAAAATCTGGCGGTGCGTCTCGAATGCTATCAATCGCGTACGCAAGCGCATAGCCTTTGCCTATCCTTGAGAGATCGCTCCGGACCAGTACCTCAGCTCCTGCGCCTGCCGCCACTACGGCTGTGTCGTCGTTGCAGTTGTCTGCGACTACGAGCAGGCGATCACCGGTTAGCAACTGAGGTAGGAGGTCGGAGAGCGTAGGCAGTACACCCACGCTCTCATTGTGCGCAGGAATGACAATCGCAATTTTTGCGGAGTTATTCGGAGCTTCAAGTCGAAGAGGATCGCGATACGGATTAAGAGCTGCCAGGGCTTCAATGAACAGAACAAGCGAAGGCACGGAAAGTGCGCTTACTAACGCGACGAATAAGATCACTAGCCACATATCAAACTCGATGGCTTTTCAAAAGCGAGCCGCAGCTTGCGGTACACAATCCCAGCGCCGGCGCAACGAGCTCGAAATTCGTACTCCGGCATCGTTCGATCTGGCATAGAAATGCGGGGCAGGGAAAGTTGATCGGTCGTTTGCGTTGCGAGGCCTGAATGAGTTAAGAAGGCAATGTCGAAGCCGGCCTCGCCAAGAAGATGCCGAGTGGTCGCGCTGTGTGTGGTGCTCATTCCATATGGATAAGCGAAGGCATAGGTCCCGACGACCGCTTCATCCAATATGCGTTTTGTGGCCTTGATTTCATAGTCCTGACGAAGTGAGCTCGCGCGCGCGAGATTGATGTGACTGACCGAATGACCACCGATCGCCACTTGGTTGGATGCAATGTCGGCCAATTCCGCGAAAGTGCATGATACACGAGGTGCGCCAGCGCAGAGCTTAGGAAGATCAACTGCTGTCAACGAGTTGGTTCGAACGAGTTGTAGCAGACGATCGATCTCACTGGCTGTCCGCTCGTCGCCTTGACCGATTTCCAGTTCAACGCCTGCTACTCTCAACTTGAGGGCTGGCCCGCGGTACCAGTTCAGTTCAGTGATCAGCCGCGCAAGCGAGATCTCGCGATCGGTTTCGACGAATTCTTCTTGGGCGCACCACCCAACGCAGGCAAAAATTGCGATTGGAATTGAAAATGATTGGAAAATGTCGAGTATCTCTAGAATCTCGACCTTGGCGTCATCGATGGTTACAAGCAACGCGTTCGGCGGTAAGTCGCCTAGGGATAAGCCGTTTTTTACTTCATCCAGCCGCAATGGCTTGAAGGTTTTCGAAAGCCAGTCGCACTGTCGCTTCAGTCGGTCGCGTGCGGACTCGCGAGATTCTCCGTCAAAAATGAAACGATGAAAAAGCAGCGCTCTTAGTCCGCTTCCAAGGGAGTAGATTGATTGCGTCACAAGTTCGGTCCTATCAGTGCAGGATCAAACTTGAACAGTCTGAGCCACACTTCTGATGGTAAAATTAGGAGTTGTTCGACAATGCATCTGCCGCAGTACAGTTGTGGTGAAGTCGGTACATGGGCCTAGCCCAATCCAATGCGTTCTTGCTTGTACCCGCGCTTGAGTATTGCGTTCCACCATACACGATTTGCGCAATACCAGCCTACTGTCTTCATCAAGCCACTTTCGAAAGTTTCCCTAGCTCGCCACCCCAATTCGCGCTCGATCTTTGATGCGTCTATTGCGTAGCGGCGGTCGTGGCCGGGTCTGTCCTTAACAAAAGTGATGAGACGCCTTCTGGGCTCACTTTGGGGAATCGTTCGGTCGAGCATGTCGCATATGGACTCGACAACGTTGAGGTTCGACCGCTCATTGCGACCGCCGACGTTGTAGGTCTCGCCAATTTTCCCTATCTCGAGGGTGAGGCTCAATGCTTCGGCATGATCTTCGACGTACAGCCAATCACGTACGTTTTGTCCATCCCCATAAACTGGCAGGTTTTCACCTGACAGACCCTTTATGATCATAAGGGGGATAAGCTTTTCGGGGAAATGATAGGGACCGTAGTTGTTTGAGCAATTTGTTATGAGCGTCGGAAGTCCATAGGTCTCGTGCCAAGCGCGGACTAGATGATCTGAAGACGCCTTGCTGGCCGAGTATGGCGAATTCGGTGAGTATGCGGTTCGCTCGGAGAAGTAGCCATCAGAGCCGAGCGATCCGAACACTTCGTCCGTGGAAATATGTAGAAAACGAAATTGATCACGACGTTGAGGCGTTAAAGAATGCCAGTAGCGGAGTGCTTCTTGCAGCAATGTAAACGTGCCAGTGATGTTTGTCTTGATGAAGTCGGCAGGGCCATCGATTGACCTGTCGACATGGCTTTCGGCCGCCAGATGCATAATCGCATCTGGCTGGTATTTTTCAAAAAGTGCACGAATGGGTTCTGCTTCACAGATACACTGACGCTCGAAAGCGTAACGCGGGTTCTCTGTCGCGCCGGGCAGCGACGCTAAGTTGGCAGCGTAGGTCAACTTATCGATATTGACGACGCGTGCGTCGGTATCGCGCAGGAGATGACGGATTACTGCCGAGCCGATGAAGCCGGCGCCGCCCGTAACGAAGATCGTGGTTCCGGCAAGCCGCACTTAAAGATCCTTCAATTAAGGTAGTCCCTGGCCGAACGAGCGAGCGACTGATCGTAAATATTCACCATAGCTGCTCTTGGCGGTCTTCTCGGCTACACGGTTGAAATCGTCCAGCGAAATATAGCCCTTTCGAAGCGCGATCTCTTCGGGGCACGCGATACGAGTGCCCTGCCGCTGCTCCAATATCTGAACGAAATGGCTGGCTTCGACCAGAGAAGCATGCGTGCCGGTGTCGAGCCAAGCGAAGCCGCGACCGAGAACCTCAACAAAGAGATTGCCGCGTTCGAGATAGGCGTTGTTGACGTCGGTGATTTCAATTTCACCGCGCGCGGACGGGCGAACCTTGGCTGCAATGTCGAGCACGTCATTGTCGTAGAAGTAGAGGCCCGTTACGGCGACGTTTGACTTGGGCTGCTTCGGCTTTTCCTCGATCGAAAGGGCTTTGCCTGCGCCGTCGAACGCGATGACGCCGTATTGTTCGGGTGATTGGACCGCGTAGCCGAAAACCGTTGCGCCGCTCCGACGTTCAGCGGCCTTGGCCAGCATTTCGGGCAAGCCGTGGCCGTAGAAGATATTATCGCCGAGGATCAGGGAGACTGCGTCATTGCCGACAAAGTCGCGCCCGACGATGAATGCATCGGCAAGACCACGCGGGGTTTCTTGAGTTGCGTATGAAAGCTTCAGGCCGAAGCCCGCGCCGTCGCCGAGCAGCCTCTCGAACAGCGGCTGGTCAGGTGGGGTCGTGATAATCAGGATCTCGCGGATGCCTGCGAGCATCAAGGTCGACAACGGATAATAGATCATCGGCTTGTCGAACACCGGCAGCAACTGCTTGGAAACCACCGTCGTGACTGGATAAAGTCGCGAACCGGTCCCTCCGGCAAGAATAATCCCTTTCATGGCCCCTCGCAGATTTACCAAGCGGAAACTATCAAATAGGATGCGACGCACAAGTCTGGCATTCTGACACGGTAAATGGCGTTTTGGACCAATTGGCGCGATGCAAGTCTTTGAAACGGAGTTAGTCGGGGTTCTGATCTTGGAACCGAGACTGTTTGGCGACCAGCGCGGATTCTTTCTCGAGACGTATCAATTGGCCCGCTACGCGGACCTAGGCTTGGCACGTCCCTTCGTGCAGGACAACCTGTCGCGTTCGAGCCGGGGCGTCGTTCGCGGGCTCCATCTGCAAAATCCGAAGCTACAGGGCAAGCTCGTCAGCGTGCTGCAGGGAACGGTGCTGGACGTCGCGGTGGACGTACGCCGTGGTAGCCCGACCTTCGGCCGCCATGTCGCCGTGGAGTTGAGCGAGAAGAACCGCCGGCAGCTTTGGGTGCCGCGCGGCTTTGCGCACGGTTTTGCGGTGCTGTCCGAGACCGCCGATTTCTTCTACAAATGCGACGATTATTACAGTCCGCAACACGAGCTCACTGTGCGCTGGGATGACCCGACGATCGGGATCGATTGGAAGGTCGGCCAGCCTTCGCTGTCGGCGAAGGATGCGGCGGCACCCCTATTGGCAGACGTCGAGAACCTGCCGCTTTACGGACAGATCTGATGCGCATCCTGCTGACGGGTACGAGCGGGCAGGTTGGCGGGGCTCTATTGCCACTGCTCGAGCGTCAATTCCTGCAACGTGACGGCCGCGTTCTGGCGCCGCAGCGCGACGCCTTCGATCTGTCGCGGCCCGAGACGCTTGCCGAGACGCTCGATGTGCTCAAGCCCGATCTGATCGTCAACCCCGCGGCCTACACCGCCGTCGACCGTGCCGAGGACGAGCGTGAGCTTGCGTTCCGAGTCAATGCCCAGGCGCCGGCGGTGATGGCGCAATGGGCGGCGCGCCAAGGCGTCCCGATAATACACCTCTCGACCGACTACGTGTTCGACGGCTCCGGCACCGCACCTTGGCGCGAGGATAGTACGCCCTATCCGCTGTCGGTCTATGGCTCCAGCAAGCTCGCGGGCGATCGGGCGATCATCTCGGCAGCGCCTCCGCACCTGATCGTGCGCACCTCGTGGGTTTACGCCGCGAAAGGTAGCAATTTTCTCAATACCATGATCCGCCTCGCCGGGGAGCGCGAAGAGCTTCGAGTCGTCGCCGACCAGATTGGCGCACCGACCTCGGCGCGAGTTATCGCGGAGACCATCGCCCAGATTCTCGCGGACGGCGAGCCCAGCCGAATGTTTAAGGCACACAGCGGCATCGTCAATGTCGCATGCAGCGGCGAGACTAGCTGGCACGGGTTTGCGACTGCGATCGTGGAGCAGATGCGTGTGCGTGGCGTGGCGCTGGCGTGCCGCCGCATCGCGCCGATCCGCACAGACGAATATCCGACCAAGGCCAAGCGGCCCGCGAACTCGCGGCTGAGACTTGAGCGGCTTTCGCAGACATTCGGCATCGTCATGATGCCATGGGCGTCAGTTCTTGAACGCGAATGCAATCATCTCGCCGCCAGGCGTTAATCAAATCAGCGCGGCGCCTGCACGGTCGGAATCCTAAAGCCCTTTGCGAACACGCTGTGGCGAAAATGATCGCCGAGTGCATGCGGCGCCGTCGGATGCTTCCCGCCGGTCAAAAGGTTTCGCAAGCCGAACAGGGCAAGCCCGGTGAGCTTGCAGCCATCGGCGAGGGCGGCATAGAGGGCGCCGTGGTTCTTTAGAAAATAGCGCCGTCTCGCCTCGAGCAAATAGGCCGGCAGCCGCCGAGGCGTTTGGTTCACACCGGTCGATTGCCCGATCAAGTGGACGACGCGGCTGATCGGCACGTACCAGGTCTGCCAGCCCTTCGCCTTGGCATTGAAGCAGAAGTCGATGTCGTCGAAATAGGTAAAGTAGCCCTCGTCGAGCAAGCCGATATCGGCGAACACCTTTCGTCGCACAATCATGCTCGCACCGGAGACCCAATCCGTCGCGATTGGCTCGTCTACGACAGGGGGCGCGACGACCCAGCGGTTTAGCAAGCGGCTAACGAAGCCGATCCGCAGGGCACCCTCGAATTCGCTCAAGGCCGACTGGAAGCGGAAAGCTGAACGCTGCGGCGTGCCGTCGGGATCCTCCAGGCGGCTGCCCGCGATGCCGACCTTGGGATTTTGCGCCATGAAGTCGACCAGCGTCTTGATGGCGCCTGGCCTGACCAGGGTGTCGGGGTTGAGCAGCAGCACGTAGTCCGGCGGCGCGGCTGCGTCCAGCGCCGGCCGTATCAGGATGTTGTTGCCGCCGCAAAATCCGAGATTGGTCGCGCTCGCCAGCAGCGAGCACCAGCTGCCCCAGCCGTTCGCCTCGATCGCCCGACGGATGCGCAGTGCCTGGTCCTCGCCGCTACCGTTCTCGCAAACCGCGACATGGGTGCCGGGAATGCTCGCGATCTCGTCCCGGAGGGAACGCAGGCAGTCGACCGTCAGTTCGGCGACACGGAAGTTTACGATGACGATCGATAAGCTCATGAGCGATGCACTTTTCGAAGAGTCCTGCTGGGCGTCGCAGATGGGGGAGTCAGAATTGGTAGGGAAAGCCTATCCGGAAGCCCGGTGTCCTGACTTTCAGAATTATCTCATGGCGGCATTAGCAGCAATGGCCGGGGCTCTGTGGCATGGCTGAGCGATGCAATCGGTCTCGTCAAAGTAAACGGCGGGGAACGGCATCGCCTCGTTTCCAACGAAGCGCACTAGAGATTGATCACATCGCCGGAGACATTTCCGTAAGTTAATCAAGTTCCTTAAGCTTGCGATGAATGCCTATACGTGAGAAGGAGTGCATGTATTCGGGACAAATAGATATGCGCATTCTGTTATTGGCCGACGATTGCAATCCACAATGGCCATCTCTGCCGATTGTCGGCTACAAGGCCGCAAAAGCCTTGGCAGAGAAAGTCGAGGTTGTTGTCGCGACGCACGTTCGGAACCGCGAAAACATTGAGCAGGCAGGGTTCGGTGCCGCCGCCGTTGAATATGTCGACAACGAATACATCGCTCGACCGCTCTACAAGCTGGCCACCTGGTTGCGCGGTGGTACCAGCGTCGGTTGGACCACCAATGTCGCGTTGGCCTATCCCAGCTACCTGGCTTTCGAGTACGAGGTTTGGAAGCGGTTCGAGGCCGAGATCAAGAGCAAGCGCTTCGACGTTGTTCATCGATTAACGCCGATGTCACCGACGTTGCCGAGCCCGATGGCGACGTGGGCAAGCCGTTGCGGCGTGCCATTCGTTGTGGGGCCGCTAAATGGTGGATTGATGTGGCCGACCGAATATCGCGCCGAACTCGCCCGGGAGCGCGAGTGGATGTCATATCTGCGCGAGGTGTATCGATACTTGCCTTATCGCAGGTCCACCTATGTTAACAGCGCTGCGATATTGTCGGCGTTCGCGCATACCGCGTCCGATATCGGCTCGGAGTTCGACGATCGCAAGATCCATTTTCCCGAGGTCGGCGTAGATCTCGGCATTTTTTCTCGCCAGTCTCCAGACCAGATGTCCGGCCGGAAGACTTTCCTCTTCGTCGGCAGGCTCGTCCCGTACAAGCTGCCGCGCCTTGCGGTCGAAGCCTTTTGCATGCACCCCGCTCTGAACGAACACAGGATGCTCGTAATCGGTGACGGACCCGAGCGGGCAGAGCTTGAAGCCCTCATTCGTCAGAACGAATGGTCCGATCGCGTCGAGCTGTGTGGCTGGAAGAGCCAAAGTGAGGTGGCCGAGTTGATGCGAAGCTCGGACGTGCTCGTCCAACCTTCCATTCGCGAGCTAGGCGCCGGCGTCGTGATCGAAGCGATGGCATGCGGGCTGGCGTGCGTGGTTACGAACTATGGCGGGCCAGCGGAATTGATTGATAACGATCGCGGCATCAAATTGCCGATGGCGCCTCACGACGAGTTACGAAAGAGCTTTAGTGAAGCCTTAGCGCGCCTAGCATCGGACGACGACTTGCTCTGCAAGCTGAAGGTCGCCGCAAAGAGGCACGCTGAGCAGTACTATACTTGGGAAGCCAAGGCGGATGAGCTGGTTCGCGTCTATGAATGGGTCTTGGGGCGAGGCCCGAAGCCTGAATTTGCCGTCAAGAGGCCCTGAGACATGTCCGCGGCCGCAAATACTCTTGCCTATGTCGCACTGTTCAGCTGGCCCCTGATTAGCATTCCGCTGTTCTTCTTCCTGCGTTTACCAGTTGCCTTGGCGATCTCGATTTTGGGCGCCGATCTGCTGCTGCCGGCGGGCTTCTCGGTCAAGTTCGAGATGATTCCTGCCTTTGACAAGGGCACCATCGCAAGTCTCTCCGGTGCAATTGGTTGCTGCTTGGCAGCGCGGCGCTTACCTTTTTCGTTTTCGCGCTTCTTCTTCATCAATCTTCTTGTCCTGGGATATTTGGTTAGTCCCTTTATCTCTTCCGTTCTCAATGGAGATCCAGTCTATGCCGGCGAACGAGTTATACCCGGCGTCGGACTGTACGACGCGGGCTCGGCTTTTGTATTTCAGCTAATTTGGCTCTTTCCGTTCTTTTTGGGCCGACAGATTTTGAGGAATGACCAAGATATTCTGGATGTTTTTCGGGTGCTGATTGTTTCCGGCCTGCTCTACTCAATCTTGCTATTGTTCGAAGTCAAGATGAGCCCGCAGTTGCACTATTGGGTCTACGGCTACTATCCCAGCGATTTCATCCAGTCCATTCGAGATGGAGGATTCCGCCCCATGGCCTTCATGGGGCACGGTTTACTTGCTTCATTCTTCATGATGACGTGCGTTGTCGCCGCCTCCGCGTTTTGGCGCTTGAATATAAGGTTAATTAATCAACCTTCGGGGCGGTTGACGGCCTATCTGGCGGTTGTGCTTGTAGCATGCAAGAGCCTAGGCGCTCTAATATATGGTCTCACCCTGGCTCCACTGGTTCGTTGGGCAAGTCCCCAAACGCAGCTTCGCATAGCGGTGGCATTGGCCGTGATCGGGCTCACTTATCCGATGCTGAGAGCGTCTGGCTTATTTCCCCACGAAACGCTGGTCGACCTGGCAAAGTCTGTCAGTGATGATCGTGCAAGATCCCTTGAGTTTCGCTTCAAGAACGAAGATGAGTTACTGGCCAAGGCATCTGAGCGCTTCTGGTTCGGATGGGGACGCTACGGCCGCAATCGTGTCTACGGAGAATATGGCACCGAAGTCGTTACCGACGGACGTTGGATCATTACCTTTGGACAATTCGGAGCGTTTGGCTTTATCAGCGAGTTCGGGCTGCTCGCGCTTCCAATCTTTTATGCGATGAGAACTATCCGACACAGTGAGAATCGGCGATTTGCCTTGATCTTGGCAACGCTTGCGCTGATTCAGGCGGCACGGGTCATTGATCAGCTGCCAAACGCCTCAATTAATCCATGGGCTTGGTTGCTGACGGGAGCGCTCCTTGGCAACGTGGAACTTTCTCGAAAAAGTAGCGAACGTCGCGCGGTCAGTAAACCACGATCGAGCAAACTCCTGCGGGCTGAGAGTCATTGACTTTGAAGACACCTACAATTGCTACCGGCGCTTGGAACTTTTGTTTGGCGACGCTTTCCAAGATATGGGAGCGCAGGTTGCGATTGTTGCCGACGTCGTTCGCTTCGCATCTTAAGGACTCTACGTCGCTCAAACACAGGACGTTTTCTGCAGGTGCATGGGCTCTCGTTTCATACTTCGTCTCTCTGTCTCTGCGCTTCATTGGGACGCTCATATTAAGCCGCATCTTCGATCCGAGTACGTTCGGCATTCTCGCGGTGATTACGACAGTCCAGGTGGTAATAGCGCTGCTGACGGACATCGGACTGCGGCAAACGGTAGTTCAGAGCAAGAGCGCAGAAGTTCACGAATTTCTCGATACAGCCTGGACCCTTCAGATATTCCGCGGAGTTTTCGTCTGGTTGATGGCTGCTACGCTGGCCGCTATTTTGTACCTCGCTGTGCGCGGGCACCTCGTGCCTCTGAACTCGGTCTATAGTACGCCCGGCCTTCCTCTCTATCTTGCTGTCGCAGCAGTCTCTGCGATTTTTTACGGTTTTCAGTCGATGAAGGCGATAGTAGCGAGTCGAAGCCTGAATTTGAGGCAGGTCTCTGTCAATGAGATTGTGGCGCAGTCTGCTGGCCTGATATTCGTCGTGATCGCAGGTTGGTTGACGCGCTCGTTGTGGGCGTACATTGCTAGCCAGCTTCTAACCGCGGCTTTGGTCAGCTTGTTGAGTCATTTGGCGTTAAAGGGGCGCTCCGATCGACTTGGATACAATCGAATTTTTGCAGCCGAATTTTTTCGTTTCGGTCGCTGGACTTTCATGTCCTCCGCCATGAGTGCACTATCGAGCAACGGTGATCGATTGTTGTTGGCTAGTTGGATCTCCCCTCAGGTTCTTGGGTACTACTCGATTGCATATAATTTGGCATCTCTGGCTGATGGGCTGTTAGGACGGATGTTTGTCAGCGTAGCCTTTCCTGCCCTGAGCGAAGCCGCTCGCAACCAAACTACCCGCGTTCCGGAAATATTTTTTCGGATGAAGTGGCTTACCGATTCTGCGTTGCTCTTTATGGCAGGCCTCCTCTTTAGTTCCGGCGAAGCCATCGTCGATCTATTGTACGATCCCAGATATGCTTCGGCTGGTTGGATGCTGAAGTGTCTTTCTTTCAGCCTGGTGTTCTCGCGATACGGGCTTACGCAGAACGCCTACATGGCGCTGGGACGTCCTGAATATCTCACCATTTTGAGTGTCACGAAGATTGTATCTTTGTTCACTCTGGCACCACTTGGGTTTTTCTTTTTCGGCGTCGAGGGCGCTGTTGCTGGAATTGCATTCCATCAGGCCCCAGCTGCGCTCTGGACCTTTTTCTTGAACCGAAAGTATAATCTAAACAGCCTTCGGGTTGAGGCGGGAGTGCTCCTGGCCTGGGGAGCTGGCTGGTTGATGGGTGCTGCGTTTTTCGCCTTGCGAGCGCTCCTACACTAAGGCCGTCGCGCATATGTCGGTATCTTACTACCGGTTCCGGTCACAAGCAGCCGTCGGAAGAGTTAATTTCGACTGGCGCGAGCCGAGGGAATAGGCGAGTTCCCGAAAATCTGAATTTAAGAGGTTGTTGGTACGCTGCGCAAAGGTCCATACAACGATAGAGTTTTGTTAGATGAACATTACACGCCGGAATTTGCTGCTCGGAACGTCTGCCTTGGTGGTGGCTTCTGCGCCAAGTTCGTTGTTCGGGGCGCCAGCCCCGCTGGCTGCCGCGACGCGTGCTGCAACAGCAGCTGTCAGCACCGCTATCAAGAGGCCAGTTCTGATTGGAACGACGATCGAGTCTGGCATGTTTAAGAATCTTGCCCTTTCGCTTATCAGCTTGCAATCGACTGCGGGCTACGCGTATCCGGCAATTTTGGACGAGAACGGATATCCGACCTCAACGCCTCAATACAATATCTACGGTGTCATCAAGGTGCCGAGCAATATCACTCCCTCGACCCAAATGGTTCTGAAGTGGACGGGTACGGGTACGATTCAGTTGGCTCGGGGGGCTCCAGGCTTTACTGTCATTGCGGGCGGCCCATTTGTCTCTGGAAGCGCTGCATATAACCTGACTGCGACCGGCAGCAATGCGCGGATTGTTTTCAGCTTTGCCACCTCAGTGCCAAGCACTGTTTCGTTCAATTTTCTCGCGGGGAAAACCTTTCAAAACCTCGCGAATGTAGTCCTCTGTCGATTATCGGATGAAAGTGCGATCGATCTGGCGACGACGCCCGAGCAAATGATCGATGATAGTTTCGTTGCCCTTTACCAGTCGCTGAATCCCGGCACCGTGCGTCCGATGGGATGGACGAACCCGAACTATGGAAATATTTCTCAGCTCAAGTATGTGGCTCCTTGGAGGACAAGTATCGGCGTTAGCACCCAGCGCTGGGTGCCGCGAGCCTGGGCGGGGGTTACAAGCGGCGTTGACGCTTACACATGCGCGGCGCAAAAGGACGCCACGAGTTCCTATGTTAACGGGGAAATGATTCAGCTTCAATTTGCGAGTGCAAATACCTCGGCAAATGTGACGATCAACTCTGGCGGAAGAGGTGCCGTTCGAGTTCTTTCAACATCCTGTCGGCAGTTGTCTGCGGGACAGATCGGAGCCAACAGTCTTGCGACATTGACATACGATGGGCTTCTCGGGGCGTTCTTATGGCAAAAGGACGGTCAGACAGCATGCATTCCATATGAATTTCAGATCGCGTTTGCGAATAGAATAAACGCGAATTTTTGGTGCACTATCCCTGCGTATTTCGATGACGCGTCAGTGACAGCGTTGACCAATCTCGTGCGCGATAAGCTCAGCAGCAGCCTTAGCGCATATCTGGAGTATGGAAACGAAATCTGGAACTGGATGTTCCCGCCGGCTCTATGGGCACAAGCACGAGGTGCTGCACTCGGATTCCCAACGGACAATAATCGCCAGATCTACGGTTGGTATGGGCTGCGTGTCCGACAAGTCATGGGACTGGCTACCGCAGGGTGGGCGCCTCGATCGACCGCGCAGCTTAAGCGAGTGATGGCGTTTCAGGCTTTCGGTCCCCTCGCAAGTACGAATACCTACAGATTCCAGGGCGCGGATCTCAGCGGCGCAAAGTTCCCGACATATAAAGCGAATGGGTTCCAAGACTACAATGCAGCTCCTAACCGGCCAATCGACTATTGTGACGTTCTTTCGTATGCCACCTACTATTCAGGGGCCCAGTGTACAAACTTCGATGCCACCTACGTGAGCAATGGTGCGGCTTCGATCGCCGGATTGCTCGCTGCTGCGGACGACTATGCAACCGCAGTACCGGCGAAGATGACCTCAGCTCTGGCTTTTTTGGACAGCGACATTCGGGCTGGAAAACTGAGCGGCAGCGGGGCAGCCGGAGCTCAGACTCTACTGGCGCTTAGCAGTACCGCACAGGGTGGCGTGGGCATCTATCCGGCATGGGAAGCAGTGGCGAAGACCTTCTCGAAGGTCGTGGTGTGCTACGAGGGGGGGCATGAGAGCTGGTATCCTTCGGTCCAGACCTGCACCACCTTGGGCATTTCGACGACTTATGGTGGGCCGACCGGGAAGATCGCGCTTTTGCTTCAGGGATATAAGTTGTCAGACGCATTCACGTCATTGGCCCGCGATCAAATCGCTCAGTTCATGTCCCAGCCGCATTCGCAAGGCGCGGCGTGGCTGCTGATCTCCGGGACAAATCAATGGGGATTAAGCACGGGAGACTGCTACGCTGCTAAATTCAAGTCGTGGAATGCAGTATCTACGCTCAACCAATAGCGTAGATCTAGGCGGCGGCTTAGAAGAGCGATGCGGATAACGACCGCTAGACCTTAGGCGCGAGAATTAAACGCGCGTAATTTATAGAGCCGCCACTGGCCGCGAAGAATAGGCTTCTCGAAGTAGCGAGATATCACTGCCGCCGCCGCGAACGCCAAAACCACGGTAATGACCGCGGCGGCCGGCCAGCCGAAGTTGATGATCGGAAGTCGCTTTAGAATGCTCTGTGCGACCATAAATGCCGGAATGTGGACAAGGTATAGTGGATATGAAACGGATCCGAACCAGCGCGACCCCGGTGGAGCCCTGAGATCATTGATAGAGAGGTGCACGAAGGCAGCTACCACACAGCCGCATAAGGCAAGTTCTAACATCGCCTCCGTGCCAGGAATCGTAGCCACTACAATCGCTGCAAGGAGGGCAAGTACAACGCTTATATTCAATGCGGCTCTAGTTCTCTCGGCTGCGCAAGCCCTAGCTAGCGCCATCCCGTAGAAGAAATACAAATTTAGGTGGCTCGTCAGAGTGTCCCACGCTGGTCGGTCGATATTTGCTTTGGGACCCTCTGTGTACAAAGCAAAAAGGATGAGCGTAATCCAAATCGCAAAGGCGGCAACGCCAATTCGTAAATTCAAAATCAACAACATGAACAGTATATAGAATAGGAGTTCGTGTCTTAGCGTCCACGCCACGGGCAAAAATAGACGTCCGCCAGGTAGCAGGAATATCTGTTTCGCGAAAAATTCCCACGACAGATCGATGCCAAATCCGTGTCTAAAGGCAACATAGCCCAATAGGACAAGCCAATAGGTGGGGAATATCCTGAGGAACCTGCGACCGGCGAAATTACTTGTTTGGGCAGGGTTGTTGATATCCCGTCCATGGACATAGAAAATGATGAAGCCGCTAAGGATGAAGAAGAAGGCGACGCCCCATTCGCCCCATACGATGATGTGGCTCATGATTGAGAATGGAACGTCAGCGTAGCTGCCGTGACTTGCAAAAACGGCAACGGCTGCTGATCCTCTGCCTAACTCAAGCCATTCGAGCTTTTGTTTTTGCCTACCCATTTTCAGGAGCTATCGCGGCCCTCTCCCGCTCATTCCAAGCGGTTGCGAAGTTATCGACTCTGTCGGTGGTTTCTGCGTTCGATACGGAACATCATCACGAATAAACTTCCATACAGACTGCGATTAAAAGGTTTCCAAATATCGCCAGCGCGATTGAACGCTACCGCACGTTGTCTCTCACGCCTAGCCCTTGACACTGGTGAATGTTACCGCCCGTCTCCCACAGGGCCCATCATTCTTTGCGATATCGTTGAGAACCACTAGCGCCAATCGCTGACGTAGCTCGAGATCGCGCGATTGATTGCTCTTTGCTCGAATTCCTTTGGGCCAAATACAGCCATCCGTCCTTTGAGTAATTGCAGTTCTGCAAATTGCTCCACTTCTCGATAGAAAGGGCGCCCCGCGTAGTCATCGAACAAAAGCTTGAAGCCGCGACCCTTCAATTGGCTGAGACAATATAAAGTGCTGTGAACGCGAAAACGGCCATCAATCAAAATAAGGTCAGGCTGAATGTTGTTCTTCCATGGCGCGCTCGCGTATCGGCCCCAGCGCAACCGCCTCAAGGGCGTCCAACGCTTAAATGCCGGGGCGCCCCACTGCTCCGTTTTTCCTATGTTGACGTGGATCAACGATCCCTTTTCGGCGCCAATTTTGCTCCTTACCGCTTCGAGGAAAGATTTGTCGCTTTCGACGGTTGTGAACTTTTTATTCTGCCGTGCGGCTTCGACGGTGCTTCCTCCAGCGCCATATTCAAGATACTCCGAGGCCCTAGCCAAGCACTCTTGAAAATAGGGTGTGCTCTCTTCCTCGAAGTAAGGATAGTCCGGGACCTCAATTCCCATGGCTCGTGTTCCGGTGAGTTTTCATGCGACGCCCACCTGATTGCGGTGAGCACATTGCCATAGCATCATCCTTTAGGGGATTTTTGCAAGCAGCAGATCAAGGGTTCTGAGGATTTCATCAATCGGAACATAAAAACCACTCTCCTGTGCAATTCCAATGACGACGCCGTACTGGATTTCCAGGGCTCGAGCCCAATCGAAGTGCGAATTAAAGAAGCGATCAGGGGGCTGTATCGCCAAGACTCCGCCCTTGTCTCGTAAACTAAAAAGCGCATGTGACAGCTGGCTGCCTTCAACGCTGATTACGACGGTTGCTCCGCTGAGTTGGCGGATCAGTTCATCAATTGCGAGGGTCTCAGCCTTGAGAACGAGTATGCCTCTCGCCGACAGTGCTTCGACCACTTCGGGCTCGTTTAGGAGGGCCCGCTGCTTTCCCTGCGCCCCGCGCATCATATACACAATTTTCCGGCGAGATGGTGCCACCTCTTTGGAGGAGGTTTTCCGTAGTTGAGCAAAACGTTGCGCTTTGCTGCGATTTTGATGGATATCGTCGAACAAGTGCAAGCGATCGATATGAGCTCTTCGAACTGTGGTGTATTCCTGAGTGAAATGTTTAGCGTAGCCCTCGCAATCCGGCCAAGCAGGGGTCGGCATGCTTATTGTTTGGGCTGCTTCCTTAGCCAGCAAATGCGTGGCGCAGTCATCGCGAAGCCAGTGACCAAAAAAATGACACCCAACAAGTGAGCTGCGCAGCGCTACTTCTGAATATTCCTGCCAGCTGCGATCGTGCGAATTGAGATCCAGATCCGAGTTGAACGCTTTTCGCTTGCCTTGACCGTAAACAATCCCGTCGCGCACGACGACGTCCTTCAGTAGGTATCGCTTGGTTGGACCTATGTGCCGGGCGGCTCCTTCAAGCTGAGCGACTTCGGTCTTGAGGTCGAGACCAAAGGCGCAAGCCTTCACGCGTTCAAACTGGTCTGGAAGCGCAATGCACGGTAGTCCCGTCACGACGTGTCCTGGGTCCACAATCTCACTCGCTGCGGATTCCAAGATATCGATAGAGTACCCGAGCCGCCAGCGGACCGCGCTCCTTGCATGCTCAAGGGCGGATCTCGGTTCGAAGAAATGCATTGTCGGGATGCTCGCTCGTGATGGGTCTGCTTCAGACAGGGTTTTGCAATTTGAATGCGGATTGCGATTGGTTAGTTTGGAGGACGCGATGACTGCGTGGGTGGCCACGAGGTTACAACCGCGTTGGCTCGAACTTCAGAATTTGCCGGAATTTCCACAGCGCCGAGAATCTTTGCACCAGCGCCCACATCAACATGGCCCTGCAACACTGGAGCTCCGCCGCCACGGCGGGTGCCAAGCGTCACTTGTTGAAAGATCAAGCAATTCGGTCCGATCTTCGCGTCAGGATGAATCACGATGCCGTTGGGATGAGGTATCAAGAGCCCCCCACCAATCGTGCACTGAAGGGGGATCTCTGCTCCCGTGACCACGCTCCAAATGCGATACTCAAGAACATAGAGTTTTCGCCGAAGGCCCGAAATGAAGTCGGTGCGGCGCGTCAGGCGCTGATACCCGCGAATTGCTTTGAGGAGCTGTTTACCAGGCTCCCAAAATCGCGTCAGCGCTTCGCGCGACCAATCCGCTTCCGTTGCACTGACTTCTTGCATCGCTGTGGACTGTTTCCAGCGGAATGGAGAGATCGCCCTTCAGGTGCGAAGGGGGATTTCGATGAAATACGCTCTAGCCTGGTGCTCGACATATTCGAGTTTCAAGTGAGGCCGTTGCGAAAGGAATTCGTCGACGGCCTTGGTACAGCCGACGAAGATGCCGTAGTCATCCAACTGGATGAAACCGCCGGGACTCACCTTAGGCGCCCATGTTTCGAGGGTCAGCTTTACGCTTTCGTAGAAGTCGCCATCCGCGTGCAGTAGTGCGATCTGGTCGATCGACGCATCCGGGAAAGTGTCGGAGAACCACCCCTTGTGGAAGTTGAGACGAGCAGGATCGACGCGAAGCTCTCGCATGATCGCCTGCACTCTTTTGGGACTGCCGACGACCTGTCCTACCCATTCACCGCCATCTCCGTCCTCGGTGGTGATTTCGGGAAGGCCCTCCCACGAGTCGAACAAGTGAATCGATCGTGTCTTGGTGCTGTACGCCATAAGGGCCGCGGTGCCGCCGTCGAGCACACCGCATTCGACGATGCTGCCGGACACCTTTCTCTGTTCAATCAAGCCGCAAAGTCTGACCAGGTTCCTTTGCCTGACCGGGTGGGCCTGCGTGTATGAAAACACCGACTTGTAGGGCTGTTCGAGGGCTTGCGGTCGCGCGAGACGCTTTCGGAATCCGCGAAGGTACGGCTGAAGCCGCTTAGGTATGAATTTGCGGACGATCTTGTAGGATTGTTCAGGAGCATCGGACATCTATTATTCCTTTTCGCTACCGGATAATATCTTGAGGCAGAATTGATCGACAGTATTCAGCCCGGCTTTCTCGCCGCGGCAACCAGTTCATCGCGCCAACGCGGTCTCGCCGTCAATGGTTTGAGCAGCTTCCGTGCCAGTCTGGCTTTCGGCGAGTGCCCGACATGGCCGAGTTCGTCGTGCTCGAGGAAGATGAGGTCGAGCTTCGCTTGCTCGAACTGCCATTGCAGATGTTCGGCGGTGTATTCCAGTTGGTGGCCGAGGCCGTGGCCCGGCATCGGCAGCATGAAACGATCCAGGAATTCGACGCCTGCAATCATCCTCGCCAGGTTCCGAAGGCGGAATAGGTTCGGCGTCGTTATGAAGATCAGCCCGCCTGGCTTCAGGAAGCTCTTTATCCGCTCAAACACGACATAGGGCGGAAGCGGAAGATGTTCGATCACCTCCAGCAAGACGAGAACGTCGTATTGCTCACGTGCCTCCGGGAACTCAGTGCTGAGCAGGTTACATTCGATCAAGGGAATGCCTTGGCGATCGAGAGGAGCCGAGAAGCGGTTCGAAATGTCGCCGACCGTGCAGTTGTCTCCGAACAGATGCTTGCTCATCACGGCCAACTGGCCGCCGCCAACCTCGAGAATGTGGGCAGGGGAGGGCATGGGCAGACGCGTGAAGAACTGTAGCGACCGCCAATACCGCTCGCGCTCAAGCCTGTAATAGTTGTCGGACTCGAAGAAGCCGGCGCCGATGACGAAGGAATCGTAGAGGTCGTCGAACTTCTTCCGATCGAGAGCAGCGCTACGGCTGGACATGAAGATTGCTCATTTCATCGATTTGGTGGGATGGTCGGGTTTTGAAAATTTGGTCTTGTAAAATCAATTACTTAGCTACCATGCATGGTTTTTTTCAACTTTGGCGGTCGAGGCGGTGTATTGGCCTTCAGTATCATTTGTATTCGATGATCTGGCTCCGTCCTTTGAACAGCCGGTGTGCCGCAAACCGAAGCTGCCCTTCGGCTTCGCCAAATCGTCCCAGCAGCTCGAACAGCGGCAGCCGCGTTCGCTCGCGCCAGCCGCCTCGCTGCTGCAAGGTTCGGCGCAGCAGTTGCAAAGCGTAGACTAGGAGCAAACCAAGGCCCCAGGGGCCGATGATGATCACAGCGGCTGCGCAGACCAGCGGGAGCCAAAACCCCCACAGCCATGCGCGCCGGCTCTCCCAGACCCAATGCCGTTCCGGGGACGCTCCATGAAGGTGGCTGCCCTCAGCGAAGGCATATCCGGAACGCACGCGGCGCAGCCACCACTGGCGGAAGCGTGTCATGGCAGCGTCGTGAAGCCCCATCTCGGCGTCGATACGCCAGACCGACCAACCCGACCGACGAAGCCGAACGCAGAGCTCGGGCTCTTCGCCGGCGATTAGCTCTTCTCGGTAACCTCCGGCAGCCGTCAATGCGGCCGTGCGCATCATGGCGTTACCACCGCAATGCTTAACCTCTCCGGCCGGTCCATCCCACTCCCTGTCGCACAACCAGTTGTAGATCGACCGCTCCGGATGCCGCTCCCGTAGCCGTCCGAACACGACCGCAGCGTCGGCACGCTGCTGCAGAAGCGCAGCTCCCGCCGCGAGCCAGCCCTCGGCAAGCTCACAATCGCCGTCGACGAATTGTACGAGCTGCAACCTGGGCGCCAGCTCCTTTATGCGCCGGAATCCGGCATTGCGGGCCCGCGCAGCCGTGAAGCCGGCGGAGGTGTCGAGTTCGACCACCTCGAATCCCTGGCTGCGCGTCCACGCCACCGATCCGTCACTCGAGCCGGAATCGACATAGACGATTGGATCGGCCACCCCGGCCGAAGAGAGGCAGCGCTTCAGACGATCACCCTCGTTGCGGCCGATCGCCACGACGCCGCAGTAGGCAGGAACGGATGCGTCGCTGCCAGTCATGGCGCCGACCTTGGAAACGGTTCCGTTCGGCGAGGCTTGACAACGGTAGGCGCACCGATCGCGATGGAGTTCACGGGCGGGTCCAGGCTGATGTCGACGTCGTCCCTAGATCCGCCGACATGTTTGACCCGAAAATTACTACCGTTGAAGCCGTCGCAAGAGAGCCAAAATCCGGCCGGGATCTGAGCGAACTTGTAAAAAATCTTGCCTTGTCCATTCCAGTCGCGGCCATGCGCGGTGTTATCGGCCCTGACATTTTCGAACATTGGTTGAGCCAGCCAATCGTGATGGGTCCGGAGCGCGCTCCGTTCCCCCTCTTGCGCGGACCCTATCGCGGCCGCCTGTTTCCGCGCAAGCTCAACCCGCCGCACGATAGTCAAAGACGTCCCCCAATCCCGCGGCAAGGTGAATCGGTTCCGCGAACGGCGCGGACAGGGCCCATTAATCACCGCAATTAAATCGACTTCCAGACGTTGCCCCTCGTGTGTTAACTGGGTGAAGTCCTTTAAAGGTCGGAATTTGCGGCGGCACCTCGTGCGACCAGGTCAATTTGAAAGATTCGTATTTTGAGCACTATCCAAACCGTTCGGATCGGCCCGCCTCGCGCTCCTGCGCGGTGCCTGGAAACCGAAGTTGCGGACGATGGGGCGCCGTGTCGAAACGTCGCGCGACAGCTTTACGGCCTGCTCGGACTGCCCGTCGACGCCATTGATTTCGGAACGTTGATGCGGTCCATGGACGCGGCGGTCGAGAAACGCGAGCCATTCCTTATTTCGACGCCAAACGTGAACTTCCTCATCAAGAGCCATGAAGATGCGGCGTTTCGCGACACTATTCTTCTGAGTGATCTCTGTCTTGCTGACGGAATGCCCCTCATTTGGATTGCGAAGCTGCTCCGGGTACCCATCCGCGAAAGAGTGGCGGGCTCGGATCTTTTTGGCCGATTGAAATCCAGGACGGACAAGAAACTGCGTGTTTTCCTGTTCGGCGGGACGGGAGATCTGGCCGTGAGGGTTGGGGAGAAGCTCAACGCCGAGCGATGTGGCCTTGAATGCGTAGGCGCGCTGAACCCGGGCTTCGGATCAGTAGAAGAACTAAGTTCGCCAGACATCATATCCGTGATCAACGCGAGTGGGGCAGATCTTCTGGCTGTCTTTCTGAACGCCGAGAAGGCCCAAGCCTGGCTTCTGCGCAACCATCATCAGCTCACGGTTCCGATCCGAGCACAGTTCGGCGCGACCATCAATTTCGAAGCGGGTACCATTCAGAGGGCACCGCCTTTGCTGCGAAGCACAGGATTTGAATGGCTCTGGCGAATTAAGGAGGAGCCTTATCTCTGGCGGCGCTACTGGGCCGATGGTAAGGGGCTCTTGCAGATTCTTTGCACCTGCGTACTACCGCTAGTGATCACGGCCAGGTCGACCCGACGGCGCGCAAAATTCGAGGTTCGTCCGCAGCCACATGACGGCCGGATGATACTGGTGCTGTCTGACGCTGCCGCTGGCGATAAAGCCGGCACGCTGGCGTCCTTCGTTCGGCAAGCCGTCAAAGACAATCAGTCCGTCAGACTCGATCTCACCGGTGTCGACCATTTGGACGGTCGGTTGTTAGGTGAATTGATTTGCATCCGAAAGCAGCTGAGACGGAGAGGATTGTCGTTGACCATGACCGGAGCTTCTACGCGACTGCAGCGAAGTTTCCGCCTGAACAGGTTTGAATTTCTGCTAGCCGGTGAGTAATTCTGCGTTAAGTGTTTTTGAACTAGCGCGACTTTGAATGAGCAGAGTTTAGGTACCAAAATGAAAACTGGTCTTAGTTTGGATTTCAGCTTTGTCCGCAAGGCGGCCTGGAAGCGACTTGGCTTCGTCCTGGCGACCACTGCGCTGGCGGGCTGTGGCTCGCCAGATCAGCGTGCGCAGGAATATTACGACAGCGGAATGGCTCTCATCGCCAAGAACGATGATCTTGGCGCCAGGCTCGAGCTTCTCAAAGCCGTCAAATATAAGAGCGATAAGGTCGAGGTTTGGAAAGCGTTGGCAGGGATCGATGAGCGTACGAAGGGTAGTTCGCTATTTCTCGATCTTCGCCGGATTGTCGAACTCGATCCCAAGGATATCGATGCAAAAGCGAAGCTTGCGCGGATCATGGTTGCGGGCGGGGCAGCCGAACCGGCAATCAAGATCCTAGATGCTGCCGACGAAGGCGACAAACCAAATGCAGCGCTTCATGCAGTCCGGGCGCTTGCACTCGTCCGAATGAACGATGCTGCCGGAGCGATCCGCGAAGCACAACGCGCCTATGAGATCGACCCAACGAATATTGATGCCGTAACCTTACTTGCTTCGAAGAAGCTGGCAGAAGGTGATAGTGCCGGTGCCCTGACAATGCTAGATGCCCTTCCTGCGCAGGCACAGGCGGCAGACCGTTTGCGGGCTGTACGATTGCGTCTCGAAATTCTTGTCAGGAAAGGCGATCTAGCTGAAGCTGAAAAACTGGCGCGCCAATTGGTAATTGACGATCCGCAGGATGCTTCGCATCGCGTGCAACTAGTCCAAATCCTAACGGCTGAGCGAAAGTTCGACGATGCCGAGAAAGAGTTGCGCGCGCGGGTCGGATCTAATCCATCCGACAGCAAGCTTGAGCTCGAACTCGTCCGCTTTCTCAATACTTTCAAAGGCGCCGATGCTGCGCGAGCCGAACTCGATTCCAAAATCAAGGCCGGGGGCGATACGTTCGATTTCAAATTTACCTTGGCCGAGCTTGATTTTGTTGCAAATCGACAGGCCGACGCGATTTCTGAGCTGCAAAAACTAGCAGCCGAGGTCGATAATTCCGACCGCAAGATCAAGGTCCAGGTCAGACTTGCGGAAATGTTGACCGCCAAGGGTGATAAGGCCGCGGCGGAGCCGTTGATCACGGAAGTTCTTTCGAAGGACCGTAGAAATTCAGGAGCCCTTCGGCTCCGCGCAGCACTAAGCCTGGACAAGGGGCAAACGGATAGCGCGATTGCAGATCTGCGCGAGGCGCTTAATGATCAACCCAAGTCGCCAGAGCTGTTGCTTGCGCTCGCTCTAGCCTATGAGCAAGGGGGAAAGCCCGAGCTCGCGGACCGTCAATATGCAGATGCTTTGAAAAACACGAACCTCAATCCAGAGGTTGCTTTAAGGTACGTTGCTTTCCTCCAGCGCCGAAATGACGCCGCGCGCGCAGAGGATATCTTGAGTGAGGTCGTCGCCCGCTATCCAGGCAATCTGCAGACCCTCTCGTCGCTCGCCCAGATCAAGCTCAGTCGTCAGAATTGGGACGGCGCAATTGCGATCGCGCAGACTATTGCCGCCAGCAAAGACGGTCGTGTTGTGTCCGACCAAATAAAAGCGGCTGCCTATGCTGGTCAGCAGCGCATCGGCGAGAGCATTGCCGCGCTTGAGGATGCCTACAAGGCGGCACCGGAAGCAATCCAGCCTGCAGTCACGCTAGCATCAGCTTACATTAAAGCGGGGCGAGCCGACGACGCTGCGGCACTCTTACAGGACCTAAATAAGCGCAATCCGGGTAATGCAGAGCTATTGGTTATCCTTGGCCAAACCAGACTTGCGCAAAAGAAAGACCAGGACGCGATCGCTAGCTTTCAAGAAGCGATCAAGCAGAAGCCAAAGGATCCCTCCGGCTACGCTGCCCTGTCGGAATATTACATTCGAATCAAAAACTATGATGCCGCGGGCAACGTTCTGCAGAACGGCTTGAAAGAGGTTCCGCAGAATATTCCGCTCAGGATGACGTCCGCGAGCCTTCAGATCTTGAAAAATGATAACGTGGCTGCGATCGCTCAATATGAGTCCATCCTAAAGGACCAGCCGCAAGCCCAATCACTTGTTGTGATCAATAATCTTGCAAGCTTGCTCCTCGATACACGGTCCGACAAGGAAAGCCTTGATAGGGCTGCCGCCCTGGCCGATACACTTAAAGCTTCGAACGTTCCTCAATTTCAAGACACCGTTGGATGGGCGCGCTTCAAGCAAGGTGACGTCAAGTCGGCCATCGCTATACTTGAGCCTGCGGCGGTGAAGTCGGCAAATCTCTCAGCAGTGCACTATCATCTCGGTCTTGCTTACGCTGCGGATGGGCAGACGCAGAAAGCCAAGGAAGAGCTGGACACAGCGAACAAGCTTGAGCCCGATGGCACCGAGCTCAAGAAGAACATCCAGGACGCGATTAAGAAGACGCTCTAATTTCCATGCGGAAGCACGAGGAAATTGTGGGTGGCCACGAACATCACGCTGTGTGAGTCTGCAGGACCAGTGCCTGAAACCGTCGGGGTACCGGTCAATGGGTCGAAAATCGTCGTTCCCGTGCTCGCAAAGCGGTGTTGATAGCGATAGGTAAACTGTAGGGATACGTCGCGTGTCGGATTGTATCCGTAGGTTGCCGCAACCGAAGCGTAGTCTGTCGTTGTGGTTGTGATCTGCCGGTTGCCGCTGGCTGATATTGTCAAATTCTCGCGGCTGTTGATCAAATAGTTCACGCTTGCGCCCACAGTGTCGCGCTTTATTAACGAACCCACAATGCTCGGTCCAACAGATTGGCTGGCAATGACCGAAAGCGTCGCTGATTTCATGAACTTGTAGGTCAGAATGGCGTCGCCGATCCAGTCGAGCGCGGTACTACCGATGGGAATGTTCGAAGTCACGCCACCGATCGCAGATGTTGAAACGCCACGGTCCGTTACGAGATATGCTGCTCCAATATTGCCCTTAAAGGACATCGAGGACGACAGAGCAGTATCTATGCCGATTTGATTGCGATAAATGTCAACTTGCGTGCTGAACGCATTGTCGTACGCGAGGAGTTCGGCTTCCGACGACAGGCTGAGCCCCGTGGTGGAGTTGATGCCGTGCCGCCAGGACCCGCGCGCTAGCGTGTCGGTGAACGCGGTTCCGCCACTCGAAGGTTCGTAATACGTGCGGGTCGATGTCGCAAACAAGTTGACAGTGTCACGCGCGTTGAACGATCGATCGATACCACCGCTTGCCGTAAAGCGATCTATGAAGCCCGTGGCTGGGGTGATCAACCCGAGATCGTTCAACAACGCAAGCGCAGTGCTCTGCTGTCTCCAGACTGCTTCGACGTATTCTCGATCGAACTTATTTTCCCCGAGTTGCTCGTAATGCGCCTTTGCTCCAGAGGAGAGGGATTCGGGTACCCCGCTAGCGCCCGGTCCCCAATATTTCCTGTAAGAGCCGTCACCGTCCAGGATAAGTTTGGATGTTGGTGTCAGAGCCTCGGCAGTCCCTGTAATTTTAGAATAGGAACCAAGTGAGCCTGCCGGAGAGGCTCTCAAAAACTGGTTGCTATTGAGTTCGACTGTCTCGCTCTCGGAGGTTTTGAGCGACCAGTCCCATGCGAAAGCGGTCGCCGGGGCAAGCCCGAGCGAGATTGAGACCGCAATCGCAATCTTCTTCACTGTTGGTCCCGCCCCCGGGTGCACTAGAGGTTAGCGTCCTAGTCGAAGAATCCTCGCTCCGGGACCATGATCACGTCGCCCGCCCTCAAGGCAATGTTACCTTCAAGGTCGGCGCCGGCTTCATATGCCCTGTAGTTGAATACGTAGATCGTCTCGTCTCCGCCGGGGGCACGGCGGCGTACTTGAATCCGCTTCTTCGCTGCATACGGCCCAAGGCCGCCGGCAAGCGATATGGCTTGCATCAGAGTGGTTGGCTGCCGAATGACGTAGGGGCCGGGCCTTGCGACCTCACCGGTGACGAAGATCTTGGGTTTCAAATCTTCTTCTGGAACGTCCTTCGGTGCGTTTGCCAGCGCAACCGTGACGTCCAAAGCGTCATCCTTGTAGTTGGGCTTCAGCTTATTCCGCAGAACGTTTTCGAGGGCTAAGGGGGTCAGTCCGCGAGCCCGGATATGTCCAGCAAGCGGAAAGGCAATTTCGCCCAGCGGATCAACAACAACCGTCCGGTCAAGCTTCGGATCCTGCAGCACAGTAATTGACAGGGTATCCCCTGGCTTCAGCGTCTGTGAATAGGCCGATGTGGCAAAGATCGCCATGAACAGTGCCAGCAAAATCGTCCGCATGTTCTTTCCTCGTCGCGAAGCCGCAGATGAGCGAAGTAAACTATTAACCCTAAATCTTGCTGAACAACTCAAGCCAAGACATGCCAGCGATTCCGCGGCAACCACTGGAAACTAATGGGTTTTGAGTATCTAAGGAACCCGGGAGAGCTGTTTCACGGGAAAAATGCTGTACTGTTGCTTGTCTGCAATAACGTCGCGTACCAGTTGTTCGCCAACGACCTTTTGGTCATTGGCAAACCCGTAAACTAGGGCGGTGTCGCACAGGACGTTGATCATGCGCGGAATCCCGCCGCTGGCGGTTCCAATCAGGGCACAGGCTTCCTGGGTGAAGAGCGGGCGAGGGGCCCCCACCGCCTGAAGGCGGAAGGCGATGTAGTTGGCGACCTCACGGCTATCCAATGGCCGCAGGTGGAAGTCGGAGGAAATGCGCTGTGCAAACTGGTGCAGCTTCGGAAGCAGGAGTAGATCCCGCAATTGTGGCTGGCCAACCAATATAAGCTGTAAGACCTGGAATTTATCTGCGTTGATGTTGGATAGCATCCGCAGGTGCTCCAGCGCTTCAGCCTCAAGATTTTGAGCCTCGTCGATAATTAGGACGGTTCGTCGGCCAGCCGCATATTGCCCATGCAGGAAATCTTGTAAGTTCTTGAAAAGATGTGGATAATTCCCGTCAAATGATTGTCCTAAGGCCATCAGAATCCATTGGAGAAGCTCCTCCCGGCCGTGGGGCGAGCTGGAGATCAGGCCTAGCGTGAGGGTCGGGCTGAGCTTCTTGAGAAGATGCCGTACGAGCGTCGTTTTGCCAGAGCCGATTTCGCCCGTGATGACCGTAAATCCGGCATTGTTCATGATGCCGAACTCCAGCATCGTGAACGCCATTGAATGCATCTTGCCCCAGTAGATCAGATCCGGGTCAGGCAGGATCGAAAATGGCTTCTCGCGTAGTTGATAAAATGCCTCGTACATCCTGCCGTTCTCTGCCGCCGGGTCGCAATGTAGCTTAACCCTCGGAATCCAGGTGAGCTTAGCGCCAAGTATTGAACGAATTTACCTGAAGAAACGACTCACAATCAGCATTAAGGCTGACAACTCAATTTTTCTCGCGACGCAATAATTAATGGGCCTTCATGCAATTTCGATGCTAAGTTGTTTGGAAGTTGCAGGCTGACTGTTCTGAGAAAACTTCTTTTTCGCGCTTTGCAGGTCGCATCAACCGAGTTCCACAAAACGTATGCTGCAAAAGATTGATTTCGAGGATCATTTTGACGGCCCGCTCGAGCAGGACCGGTCGCATCTCATGCAGCCGTCCTACTATTGGAGCATCGCCAGGCGGCGCTGGGCTTTCCTGTTGGTTCCGTTTGTGCTGATCGCTGCTGCGGGAACCGCTGGCGTGCTGATCTGGCCGCCGACCTATCTTTCTGAAGGCAAGATTCTCGTCCAGTCTCAACAGATTCCGACGGAATTGGTGCGGCCGACCGTAACGAGCGCGGCGCAAGAACGCATTCAGGTTATCCAACAGCGGACGATGACGCGCGATAATCTTATCGCGATCGCCGACAAGTTCCAGCTGTTTCCTGAAAAGCGCACGCTCATGTCGGTCACTGAGCTGGTCGATTTGATGAAGCAGTCTGCGAAGATTGCGCCGGTTGATCCCCTTCTTGACTTCAAGCAACGGACAAGAGCCGCTCTCGAAAATCCGACGATCGTGTTTTCGGTCGGGTTTGAATACGGTGATCCGGTAATCGCATCTCGTGTCGCTAACGAACTAATGACACGAATCCTGAACGAGGACCTTCGCGATCGAACGTCCCGCGCGACCGACACATCGCGCTTTTTGACGCGCGAAGTTCAGCGATTGCAAACTGAGAATACCGCCTTGGACGCCAAGATCGCTCAGCTTCGCATTGCGCAGGGCAAGCCCGCGACAGCGACCTCCGGTCAAGATCAGCCCACGAGCACACTTGCTCAATTGAAGGCTGAACTGATCCAGAAAAGCGCGCTCTATTCCGACAAACATCCAATGATTCAGTCGCTAAAGCGTCAGATTCAGGCGATGGAAGGCGCCGCCCAATCTTCGGGTCAAGCTCCTGCTGGAAATGAGGCCGCAACTGCCGCAAGTCTCGATGCTCTGGTTGCGCAGCAGGATGGTTTGCAGAAAAACCTCGAGGCTGCGCAAGCCAAATTGATGGCCGCTCGGCTCGGTGAAAACCTCGAAAAAGATCAGCAGTCCGAAAAGCTCGAGGTGATCGAGCAACCGACAGCCCCCCAAGAGCCGATCAAGCCAAAGCGGCCGAAGCTGCTGGCTCTCACATTTGCGCTCGCATTCGCTGCCGGCGCAGGCCTGACTTTCGTTATGGAATTGACTGACAAAGCCATTCGACGCAGCAGTGATGTCTATTCGATCGTCGATAATCGCTTGGTCGTTCCTGTACCCTACATCGCCACAAAGGCCGAATTGCGCTGGCAAACTCGCCGCAAGATCCTCTGGTTCGTGCTGGCGTTGGTCGTTGTCGCCGCTCTTCTTGGTGGCGCCTATTTCTTCTTGCCGCCGCTCGACCTGATGCTTGCGAAGGCGCGGGCAGGCCTGTTTCGGTAATCCAAGAGGATCCCAATGGACTCGATCAGGCAGGCGGTTGAACTGGCTCGCTCCGGCGACAATTTTCCGCAGCAAGAACTTGTCGGAGCATCGAAGCCGATTTCGGTCGGACACGAGGTGTCCTCAATTCGGGAGGTGCGCCTCAATGCCGATCATCTAGAGGCCAATCGAATCGTGGCATTTGGTGGCGGCAGCGAGAGCGGACGCTATTATGACATGCTCCGGACTCAGGTGCTCCAAGAGATGGACAAGAAGAATTGGCAGTTTCTGGCCATTACGTCGCCAACCGCCGGCTGTGGAAAGACCGTCACAGCCTGCAATCTCGCAATGAGTATTGCCCGACTTCCCGAAAGGTCGGCGCTTGTTGTCGATCTTGACCTCCGTAAACCCAGGGTCGCGAGCTATCTCGGATTGCCGAAAAGCGAGGGCGTTCTCGGTGTTCTCGAAGGCCGCTCACCGATTTCGTCAGCGGTCGTCAAAGCTAGCGTCGGGCCCAATAGTCTGTTCGTTTTGCCCGGGGCTGGCCTGTCGTCCGGTTCATCCGAATGGATGGCTTCGCAAACAATGACGGCATTGCTTCAAGGCATCAAGCGGGAATTCCGCTCTCACACCGTGATCTTCGATTTGCCGCCAATGCTTCTCGGCGATGACGTCATTTCAATTTTCCCGCGAATGGATGCAACGTTGCTGGTGACCGGCGTTGGAAGTTCGTCGGTCGCTGACATCAAGGAATGCCAAAAGCATCTCGATCGTGTTCCGGTGGTCCGGGTCGTGGTCAACAAAGTGACGGAAAAAATCGATACCTATTACGGGTACTACTGAAAGCCGAGTAACATTCGTCGCTTCAAGCAAGCAGGCGCGTTTCCTCAAAAAGTTTCGGGTGGAACGAACGCAGCGATCTCGGCTGCAGGTACGAAGTACTTGGCGATATCGTATGTCTCTTCTTTCCGAGTCACAAGATTGGTTCGCTTCTGACTGATCTTGCGGCTCATGATGCCAAGTAGGCATCTTTGCTTCACGTCGAATACACCTGATCCCGAGTTTCCGGTCTTTGCCACGTCGACAATCGCTGTGTTAAAGCGCCGCGCTCCTGCAGGAATGCGTTCCGGAGCTATGATTCGAGAGCGAACGACGGCTTCGGGGATTACGGTGACGACTTCCTCCCCAGGCCGCGGCGGAGCATCGCATAGAGACATGCGCCTTAGCCTCAATCTCATCGGTAACAGATCCTCTTCGACCGCTAGCAAAGTAAGGTCCGTTGCCTCGAGTTGGCCCTCCTTGACGACGCGGGTGGGATATTCTTGCCCCCCAATCGAGACTTTGGGTCGTGTAAACCAAGTCCGACCGGCGACGTGGGCGGCTGTGAGGAAGTTGCCTTTGCCGAGATAGATCCCGTAACCGGGTCCCCACGTTTGCATGGGCGTTTGGTGAATGTTCACGGCGTAGGCAACGAGGGTATCTTCGGCTACCAGGGAATCTTCGGCCGTCTGCGCCGTTGCCGGTCTAGTCGGGGCCACTTGCATGATCCCAGCAGCTCCGATGGAAATCACGATAATGGCCACGGACCGAGCTCGGGACCGTGTTCTCGTCCACCTACCGAACCTTGCCGCAGTGTCGTTCGTCATCGACGACGATCAGGAATTGCCCAAGAAGAAGCCACGTTCCTGAGGCGGCAGAGCAATCAGCAGATCTTTGATAAATTGATCCTGCAGCTTGAACGAAGCGTCTTTGGGAAGGCCGATCGTCGAGACCCTGAACAGGGCGCCATCAGGAAGGATTCCTCGCAGGCCATATTTGAGCCGGCTAAGCTGATTTTCCACGACGCCGTTCGAAATGTCGTTGCCAATCTTCATCCAGTAAGTAATGGGCTCAAATCGTGACTCGCGCTCTGCGACCAATCTCGTCGTTTTCAGCGAGTGGCCAGAGTAATCCAGGTCCGAACTCGTTTTCTCTGAGACGCGGAATCCGTTGGCCGTGTAGCAAATCTCTGGTCGATGCGCCTTGAGCTTGTAGTTTTGCACCGGTCCATAGGCGACGAGCAGCATGACGACGTGACCGGCACCGTCCGTGTAGCCACGCGCGACTTCTTGACTGTAGACTTTCGCAGAAAGAGGATCCGGCGGTTGTACGTAAGCTTCTGGGTCTACCGGTTTGACCGGGCTGATCTCGGGTACCACCTTCCACGTTCCGAACTGTTGAGGAATGACGCTTTCAAGGCTTTGGGACGCTGTTGTGCGGGCCATCAGCTGACGCGGCGCAAAAACCTCGGCAGCAATCGCTGTCCCGGCGATTGCGATCGACGCGAGAACAACTCCAACTCGGCTGGACTTCATCGTACACTCCCTATTCAAGCAATTTTTAGCGGTTCCCAGCGGTTAAATAAAGGGACGACTGGGCTGAATTCTCTCACATAATCGTCACGGAAGGGGAGAGAGCTTAGATTCTTCAGTTAATCTAAATGCCGGATTTTCGGTCGGCGGTGGCCTATTTTGTCGACGGTTCGGAGATGGCCAATTATTGATGCATGGATGTTCAGGTCTAGCAGGTCAAACCGGTCTGCCGATGATCATCGTTGGTTTGGAACACACGGGAGCATTCGTTGAAAAAGCTTGGCAATTTGCGTGCATGGGCTCTCACTTTCCTCCTGGCGACGTCTGGTCTCGCGCTCGCTTCCTGTGGCCAGCGGAGCGGCGAGCAGACCCCCGCGGCAAAAGGTCAGGTTGTTGGGCGCGTCGGAAGCGAGGTTATCACGACCCAAGAGCTCGACAACGAGTTCAGGATTGCTGGGATTGCGCCGGACAAGCAGAAGGATCCTGAGATCGTAAAGCGGGTGCTTGGCGAGATCGTTGTTCGAAAGTATTTGCTGCAGCAAGCCATGGCCGCCAAATTGGATCGCGAACCTGGAGTTTTGTTGGACTTGCTCCGTGTGCGTGAACAGGTCCTTGGTAACGCAGTTCTAAATCGTGCGGCAACCGCGAAAGCACCAACCAAGGCGGACGTCGATCGCTATATCGCCAAGAACTCGTGGAAGTTCGCTGATCGCAAGCTGTACAGCGCTGATGAGGTGATCATTCCGCTCGTGCCGGCGACCCTGACTTTTGTGAACGCGAACAAGGATGCAAAATCGCTCGACGAATTGCTGCAGCGACTGTCGGCGAGTGGGATTCCGCATAACCGCCAAGTTGGCGTGGTGTCCAGCAGTGATCTTCCCGAGGAGCTCTTTGGCCTGGTTCAAAAGCGTAAGGATGATGACATCTTCTTTACCAAGGTCGGCTCAAACGGGCTCTTCTTCAAGGTGAGGGCTGAGGAATCCCGTCCGATCGACGGAGATGCGGCCGTCAATCTAGCGCGCCAAATGATGAGGACCGACGCCATTGCAGCGGAACTGGGTTTGGCGGCTTACTCTGCAAAGCTCGACGCCAAGTATGAGGGCGATTACGCGGACATCATGAAGCAGGGTGAGACAAAATCCCAATAATTAGCACGCTGGAATCTGCTTCGATTAAACCGTTCTGTTAAGTGTATGGGACATGGCAACGATTTTTGACGTCGTAACAGTGACGAGTTTTGTTGGGTTAGTGATCGCGTTCTTCCAATTCTCGGATCGCGAGATTCGCACGCTCGTCTATTTTATGCTTTCTGGCATTGTTTTTGCCGTGGCAAATCAGGTGGGTAATGCGGGGCATTTTATCCTGGCTGGGGGGCTCATCCTGGCCGGTATCGTTTTTGCCGCACTCGTGATGAAAAGATAGGCGATTGTTGATGCGGGCAGGCAATGGTAGCTTCTGCTCCAAGTGGAAATGATATTAAATCACAGAGTGAATTGATGACTGATATTCATATCCGCAAATCGTTTGGAACCAGTCTCACTGCGTCGTTCCTCGGGCCCATATTGCTCGGGGTTGCCATACTTGGTGCTTACACGCCAACGATCCGTGGCCTTGTCAATGGCCCTTGGCAAACGGAACAGGAAGGCCATGGGCCTCTGATTATCGCAGCGACCCTCTGGTTGATTTGGCAATCACGCGATCGCATTCTGCGCGTTAAGATTGTACCCGCACCTGTCGCTGGATGGGCTGTGCTTCTGGCCGGACTGGTATTTCTATACCTGTCGCGCCTGCAACAAGGTCTGCTGACCGTGGAAATGGGGTCGATTTTGCCCGTGATCGTGGGCTCAATCCTGATCTACGCCGGCTGGCCGGCGCTTCGTGCGTTGGCTTTTCCGATTGGCTTCCTGATCTTTGCCGTCCCAATGCCGGACTGGCTGGTCGATGCTATGACGGTACCGTTGAAGGTGTTGATCTCCGACACGGTGACCCGAGTGCTTTACGCTGCCGGTTTTCCGGTTGCCCAGAACGGCGTCATGATCATGATTGGATCCTACCAACTCCTGGTCAAGGACGCCTGTTCCGGCATGAATTCGATCTTTGCGTTGTCTGCGATTGGCGTGTTTTACGTCTACGCCTTCCGAGGGAAAGAAAAGCTGCGCAGCCTTTTACTTTTGTTAGCGATTATTCCCATCACGATTCTGGCCAATTTCTTTCGCGTGTTCGCGCTGGTCCTGATGGCTTACTATGGTGGCCCCGATCTCATTGAAGGGACCATTCATGACCTGACGGGGATCAGTCTGTTCGTCATAGCGCTTGTCTTGCTTTTTGCCTTTGACGGTCTCCTTGGCATTCTCGGCAGCCTCTTCACGAAATCCCGTCGAAAAATGGCCGCGGCTTGATACGCGTTTGCGACAGACTTTGAGCAGGCGCTGCCCGATGTAATATCGGGGAGTGTCCCTTTTTCCAATTCGGACTGGCCCCTGTGAACCTTTGCATCATCTTTGAAGGAAATGGCTAGGCGCGAATCGGCGCGGCTATTCTGAGGGCTGCTCTTGAATTTGACTTACGCCATCCCCGATCTTCACGGGCGTCTGGATTTACTTGAGCGGGCGTTGTCGCGGATTTTGGTACATGCCAAGGGGCGATCCGCCCGCGTTGTGACGCTTGGCGACTATGTCGATCGCGGCCCCGATAGTCGAAGGGTGATCGAATTGCTCTTGGCGTGGCCTTTTCCAAATCTGCAGCTTGTCGCCTTGAAGGGAAACCATGAGGCGATGATGTGGGAAGCTTGTAACAACCTCATCGAATCCAGTCGTTGGATCGAGAACGGAGGCGGCGAAACCTTAACCTCTTACGGGGGAGTTTCCGCAGGGACGCCAAAGCAAATCGTTCCAGATCATCATTTACGATGGATCGATCGGCTCCCGCTCGTCCACGTAGATATGCATCGGATCTTTGTTCACGCAGGCGTGGATCCGAGGATCCCGCTTGATCGACAAAGTGATCGAACGCTGCTTTGGAAGCGATATCCCAAGGGGGCTGACTCCGGGCATGGACGGAGGCACGTGGTTCATGGACACCATGCCGATGAAAACGCGCCCCTTGTTTTCAAGGGCAGAACCAACCTCGATGGAATGGCTTGGAAGACCGGGCGGCTTGTTGTCGGGGTCTTCTTCGACGAAAAGCCCGGTGGGGCAGTTGAGTTTCTAGAGGTGTCAATGACATGGCCTTCCAAATAAGCCTGTGTACCACGAGCGTTTAGCTTCATTTGGTGGGTGATCGGAAAGGGGGCGCGAAGCACCGTCGCGGTTCGATCCTATCCTGAAAGCCGCTCGGGCCGAAAGGATTGAAAAAGCTCGGCTAGACGTTGGGCTTCTTCGTCGATGTCGTGAAGCTTGGTTACTTTGGCGCGAGCCTTTTGCCCCATCATTTCGATTTGTTCCTGAGAGCATTCCAGGCATTGCCGCATGGCTTCGGCGAGATGGTTGACGTCGCCGGCGGGAACAAGCCAGCCATGTTGACCCGGCTCAACCAATTCAGGGATGCCTGCGACGAATGTGCTGATGACAGGACGCCGCAGTGCCATCGCTTCCATAAGAACTACCGGAAGACCCTCGGCAAAGCTTGGAAGAATGAGGGCTCTGGATTCAAGGATTTGATCGCGCACCTGGTCGCTTGTAATCCAGCCCGTAATTTTCACAACCGACTGCAATTGAAATCTCTCGATGGTGCGTTCGAGTTCGGCTCGCATGTCTCCATCGCCAGCAAGAATGAGTTCGAACTCAAGACCTCTGTCTACAAGCCGTCTCGCGGCCTCAAGCAGCAACAATTGTCCTTTCTGCTCGCAGAGTCTTCCGACGCAAACAAGTCGAGTCGTCTTAGTTGGTCGTGTGTCCGTGTTGTGCTCGTAGAACGCGCTTTCCAAGCCGCATCTAACGATCTCTATCTTCTTCCATTGATCATAGGTGATCTGTCGGTAAAGCTGGCTGCGTCCAAAGGAACTGATTGCAACAACAAAAGTTGCTCGTCTGATTTTTTCGGGCAAGCCGATGAAATTCGCTTTATCAAACTCTTCCGGACCATGCGCTGTGAAGCTCCAAGGTGGTCCCCCCAACGCGTGCACCAGCATTGCGACTTCGGCCGAGTTAGTCCCGAAATGTGCGTGAAGATGTGCGACATTTTCATGTTTGAGCAAGAGGAAAATCAAACATGCTTCGGCCAGATAGACGAAGTGAACCGGAAGTGGTCGTTCTGCCCGCCGCCCTAGTTTCCAAATAAGCGTCAGGGCTCCCGTCATCTTTGCAGGACTTATCGCGAGCACGCGAAGGAAAGCTAGGCCGAGCGCTTTCGCGCCGCGCTGAAGGACGACATGCGTTCGCTGTGCTTCGACCTGATCTTCTTGGCTGCGAGGCCCCTCGTTGCCGCCTCGAATTGAGATGCGCAGAACGTCATGCCCCTGACGCTCGAGCGCAAGAATCTCTCTGCGAATAAAGCTATGGCTGACCGCCGGGTATTGATTGATTAAATAGGCAATTTTCATTGGGTGCAGTTTTGGAGAAGGATTAGGCTGCTCGAGCCGAGCATGCTTGCGGTGCCCATTTCTAGCGCCCCAAATGCTCTAAAAAGTTACTCCGAAAACAGTTACTCCGAGACCGCAGTAATCACGTCCACTTATTTTAGTGTGCGTTGCAAAAAACAGATTGACGATTCATTACGCCAATTGATAAAAACTCTTTGCCGGTGGAAATTTAGGAGCAGGGCATGGCCATCAAGTCGTTTATTAAGGGATTGTTTGTTGCTGGGTTTCTTGCTGGCGCAACGGTTGGTGCCAACGCCTCGATCATCATCGATCCGTTGGGGACTATCCCGGGTGGCGTAACCAACTACACTTTCACTCCGGGTGCCAATGGCACGGTCGATGTGAAATTTACTGTTGGTGCGTATCCCGTAACTGACATTGGACTTAGCTGGCTGAGCACGACGAGCCTACTTGGAAGCACCTGGACCCTGTTGAAGGGTAATACCGTGGTTGCCACTGAGGGCGTCGTGAAGGTTCTGAGCAACTACTACTCGTCGGAGTTCAATCAATTCCTTGGAGTCGGTTCTTACACTCTTGAGTTCTCGAATCAGAGCATCAAGGGTGACAACCTCTCACTCGTTGTGACGGCAATTCCCGAGCCGGCAACTTGGGCCTTGATGGTGGTGGGTTTTGCGGCGGTTGGCTTTGTTGCATACCGGCGCCGGTCGGGCGCTTCGTTCCGATTGGCGTGATTTGCCGCTTTTCGGCAGGGAACCAAGCCGTTTCCCTATCAAGCTTGTCCTTGGGTGCAACCCCGTCGAATTTCGGCGGGGTTTTGCTTTTTTCGGAACGAGGGCGGCTCGAATAGCGCTGCCCGTGAGGGCTTCAAAGGGTAAGGCATATTCTCCACGCGGATGGTCGACTGCCCTAGCCGGGATTGTGCTCAGTGCTTCTGTGTCCGCTGGCGCCGAAGGCTTGCGCGTACAAAGGTCGCAACCGACACGGGCCGAAGCTGAAAATATCGCAGTTGAGATTGCGAAGACCGACGGCCTTCTCCGTCCGGGCGATATCGTGGTGACCCCGCGCGGGTTTCTCATGTTTAAGGGCGTTGCGCCTGATGGTTACACAAATGAATTTCAGCTTGTGCCGAATCCGCCGAACCAAAATGGCTTCAGAAAGAACTAAGGCGCAGAGACTGCCTGTCCTGTAATATGGTTAACACCTTAACGTTATCAGCGGGTTTTACCGAAATTTATGCTTGAGGTTGTGTAAATTGGCGACAAGGTGGTCGGAACAGGCTAAATATTGGGTGAAATAAGTCCCTCGACATGTGGGATGAATGCCGGAGAGTTTGAAATGTCGTTTCGCTCGTTTTCAATCCCTGTTTTTCTCGTTGCGAGCTTGGTTTCGTCAGCCGCTTCCGCTGGAATCGTGACGGTGACGAGCTATGACATGCCCAACGGAAACGGCGCCACGCAATATACGACGCCGACGGGCGGTCAGAACTATTTTGATTTTTCGTACACGCAAACTGGCCAGCCGAGCCCGGCGGCCAACGCGGGCATGAACGGCTCTACTAACCCGATCCCGAACAATTCCAACGCGACAAATATTCTGACCGGGGGCAAGGGAATCCTGACAGATGGCACGATCGCGACCAACAATTTCTCGTTGGTCAGCGGTTCGAACGGAACGATCTCAAACGGTTGGACCACAGCAGCGTCGCCTTACTATGGCGGGCTGAACGGGCAGCCGAGCCAATATGTTGGCTGGAAGTATCAGGATCCGACGATCGTCTTTCACCTCGCGAGTGGGGCGATGGTCAGCCAGATCAACCTTTATGTCGCAGCGAACGGTTCTGGAGGGCTGGTTGGAGCTCCTGGAAATGTAGCTGTCACGATTGGTTCGACGACCCTGTTGAACGCGTCCCAGTACACTGAGACAATCTCGCCATACACAGGTGGCAATCCGTATGCCTCGAGTACGGATGTGATTACGATCACCTTGAGCCAGGCGATTTCTTCAAGCGACCTCTTCAAGCTTCAGCTGTTCCGTGGCGCCCTTGAACAGGATGGCTACGACTACGAGAAGCAGTATTGGGATCCGAAAACCAAAACCTTCAACGACCCCCTGAGTGGCTTCCAGCAGAATGCGTGGGACAGCAATCTCGAACCATGGATCATGCTGAGTGAGGTTGAATTCCTCACCGCGGTGCCTGAGCCTTCGACCTGGCTCATGATGATTGCCGGTTTCCTTGGCATCGGCATATTGGGCTTCCATCGTCGGCGCCGGCTGGCTTTTGCTTGATCTAGCTGTGGCAAGTCTGCGCCGTTCGGGAAGGCGCAGATTGAAGGTGCGCGACCTTCTCGCGCCTTCAAAATGTCTCGGCCGCCATCGTGAGCTGCCTCTTTCTGCGCGGTCATGCGGCTGAGAAGTCACGCCTCAAAGATTTCTTATCGGAGGTGACAACCACCGCTTCTTACGCGGGGAACTCAGTGGTAAGTGGGCATGCCGACTCCGAAGAGATTCTGCGCAACATGCCCAACGAGATGCCCGACTCGATCACGCAAGTCTTGCTAGCGGCGCTCAACGCCGTCGATGATGTGCTAGAGCGTGATGCCGAGCATTCAGCGTCGATCATCGCAGAGACAGTGCCGGCGGTTAAGGCTCTGACTGAACTTAGTAAATTGCAGGTTCGCGGCAACGTCGATGATCCCCAGAATCGTTTTGTGGCAACGATTCGCTTGAGCATGGACAAGTTCAAGTCGGCATCCTGAGCGCGCGGCCATTGCAGCAATTAAATGAGTCGATTTGCCGCGCGTCATTGAAATTTGACATAGCGTGTAACGAGCCTGATTCGGTTATAATAGGGCAGACGAATCAGTAGGCGTTCGCCGTAGTATCCCAACAGTCCTAAGAGTGCAGGGTGCGTGAAATGGCTTTTCACGACATTCGTTTGCGCGACCGCGGTTTTGTTTTTAATTGCTCATCCAGGGACCGGATCTGTGAAGACAGTCACACTTTTAACAACTGCTATTATCGGTGTCGTCCTGATGGTGATGCCGGCCCACGCGACAACGTACCTGACGGAGTACTTTAGCTTCACCAGTGACAACTCATCTTACACTGTTGGCGGCAAATTTACCTATGACCCGACGAACGGTCAGCTCCAGACGATTTCGGGCAATGTTAAGTCTGGCAGCGTGACTCAAGCGATCACTGGTCTGGTACCCGCCGATTATTCTCTCGGCGAGAATCTCTTCTATCCAAACCCGAGCGATAGCGTCAGATTCTTCTCTTACGATAATCTTTTCATCGCGGGGGCTTTCACCTTCGACGGTGTGTTGTTTTCCTTCGGCTCGAACAACTACGGCGGTCTCTACTTCAATCCCGGGCCGTTCTTGACGACATGGCTGCCGGATGGCCCAACGACCCCCGTTGATCCAAACGGTAAACTTACCTGTCCAGATAATTTGTACTGCCCAGGCATTTCAGGCACGTTGAATTTCTCGGCCGTTAGTCCTGTTCCAGAGATCTCTAGCTGGCTGATGATGCTGCTTGGTTTCATCGGTGTAGCCACGCTGGGGCGTGCTGTATCAAGCACAGGCAAAAGGGCGGTGGTCAAATCCGCCTAAGGCCTTTTCAGTTCGTCAGGATGCCCCCTCGATTTCGTGAGCGCCGAGAGGCTATGTCCGGGACGAGGCTCGACTTGCTTGCAATGTTCCGGATGCGCATCGGGACGATCGTAGCCGCGCGCAAGCCATGCGCCAACTAGCCGTAGGGCAACTCGACTCAGAAAGCAGGAAAGCCAGGTTCGCTCCCCCGCGAGGCTTCGAAAAATCGAGGCGCGGTTCAACGACCAGTGTCGGAGCCGCTGGTGAGTTTTTTGCGGCGCAAATTCCGCTACGGTCGGACGAGCGACGCGAGTCGGGGCCTCGATTGCCTCGATTCCCGAACGAAGCATAATTCTCAAGCCCGTCCGGGAACGCGAGCAACGCGTCGTGCCTAGCCATCCAGTTAAACAAGTCGAGATTCGACAGGCGGCCGCACCTAGAACAGGAGCCTTTACGATAGATGGCTGCCTAGATTATCGCAATCCAGTTAAATGAATCGAAGGCGCCGAAGATTTTTTATTTAATTTTGATGATTATAATTGACTCTGCCGTTTTGTTGCGACACATTGCCTCATTACCGGCTCAAGTTAACGGTACATTAGGAGTGAAGCGATGCTTAAATTCTTGAAAGTGGCCTCGGTAGCCACTGCTATGGTTTTGGGAGCCGCATCCGCGAATGCTTCCATTGTAACGAGCGGCAATATCAGCACCGGTCAGGGTCCGGGGGGCTCAGTCGATCCGTACTGGACGATTGTCGCCAACACCGGCACGGCCCCAGGTGGCGGACCGATCATTCAGACATACAACACGTCAGTGTTCCCGTTTAATGTCTACTCGCCGCCCATCGGCACTTCGCAGTGGATCACTCCGACCGCGAACCCGGGGCAATCTTTTGATCCGACCTCCGATGGCTTTTACACCTATTCGGTGGAATTCAAAGCCAATGTAGGAAGCGTAGTTTCGGGCAGCTACTTGTCGGACAACACCATTTCGAACATTATCTTGCTGCCCGTTGGAGCGGTGCAAGCTGGATCTGGTGGCTTTATTTCTCCAACCGGATTCTCGTTCGCACCGATCACGAAGGCTGGCGACTACTTCCTGACCTTCACCGTTGATAACTTTGCTCAGAATGGCGGAAATCCGACGGCTCTGGATGTTTCGGCGACCGTCAGTGGTGTGCCTGAGCCCTCCACCTGGGCGATGATGATCTTGGGCTTCTTGGGCCTTGGATTCCTTGGCTACCGCAAGTCGTCTGGTGCGGCGTTCCGCATGGCGTGATTGAATTCAGCCCATTTAAGACTTGAGGAGGCCGCCGTGTAGGCGGCCTTTTCTGTTTGGCTTGCCCGAACGAGGATGTGCTCGACGGTCAGGCGCGACTACTTACTGCGTGCCACGACATTAATTGCAAAGGTCTTGTGCCTAATTTCGACGCAGTATCTGGATCAGCTCGATTTAATTGTCCGTTCTTTCGACCTGCCTGATTGAAGACAATGCGAGCGCTCGATTGAGTGGTGCGAGAATTTCCTTAGATTTATCATCGATTTGTACGAGGTTGGTCGCTTTCCCTTGATGTCGAGATCAGTCCACATGCCGCCTTGCGGGGAGCGCGCGGTCGATAAGGGAGGTCCCCGATCATCAAATTTGGAAGGGCGTCTTCAATGTTGAAATCGATATCGTTTGCGCTCGTTGTGGCTTCGGGATTGTCATTGGCCACAGCGGCCCAGGCGACCGTCGTAACGAGTGTGACACCAGGCCTCGGGCCTCGGCACGGGAATGAACTTTGATTCCCAGCCTCTCGGCGTTATTTCGGGCTCATTTTCTGTTGGCGACTGGACTTTCAGTGCGGCCAACAAGTCGCAGATTAAAATCACTTCCGACAGTCAGGGTGCGCAACCTTATCGTATCCCTCCATTGAGGGCCGTCTTGTTTGAGGGACGCGAGGGCTGCAGGTCCTAGGGGTAATCCTAGGAGAAGCGCTATGACGATTTCGCGGGCAGAGGTGATCACATCGGTCGAGCGGCGGCGCCGGTGGTCGCAGGATGAGAAGGAACGGCTCGTTGCAGCATCGCTCGAGCCCGGAGCCAGTGTTTCCGAGGTGGCTCGCATGGCCGGCCTTCATGTGAGCCAGCTGTTCAGGTGGCGCAAAGAGCTTTGCAAGCACGGTGAAGCGAGTATAGCGCCGTTCGTGCCGGTCGAGATTGGGCCGTCTGCGCCGTCGCGGGAGGTGGCCGAAGCGCCATTGACGACGACGGCGGCGCGTCGACGGAAGAGCCAGGGCATCATCGAGATTGATCTTGGTAGCGGGCACCGCATCCGGGTCGATGGCGACGTTGATGGAGACGCGCTGCGTCGAGTTCTCGATGCTCTGGTGGGCCGATGATCCCGGTTCCGACAGGCGCGCGAGTGTGGCTCGCGACAGGCTACACGGACATGCGCCGAGGCTTTCCGTCGTTGGCACACCTTATCTCACCACCGGCAACTATCTGAGCGTCCTCGGTGGCGGCGCGATCGATATCACCTTCTCCGCGCGAAACACGATTTCTTTCTATTGGGGCTCGGTCGACAGCTACGTATCCATTCGGCGTAGGCCGCAGGGTTACCGCCTGAGCAGTCCAGGGTTCTCTTTATAGAACCTGATCAGCTCGATGAGGTTTTCGATTCCAAAGTCGGTGAACGCCTGGATGCCGTGTTCTCCG
>Ga0207695_10000831_pt1 | contig 57278 bp, 54 predicted proteins | sample KBSC54metaG_FD_184354 | JGI IMG/M metagenome (GOLD analysis project Ga0207695, IMG submission 184354) | Corn rhizosphere microbial communities from Kellogg Biological Station, Michigan, USA - KBS C5-4 metaG (SPAdes) (version 2) | ecosystem: Host-associated > Plants > Roots > Rhizosphere > Soil...
CTTTATGCAATAAAGTCACCATGTCATCCCACCAGATATAGCGGCAATGCCAGCCGAAACCGGTGGCCGTGATTTCAACCATTTCATCACCGCCAATGGGAAATAGTGTCGATCGGAAATGATAAGGTTTTTTGCCGGGAAAATAAAACACGCGGTCAAAAGTAAATGTATTGCTGTTTGCGTGAGAGATAAAATTGACTGTAACAGGGATATCTTTTCCCTCGTACGGCACCAGCGTTCCGGTCAATTTTAATAATGGGCTGAATAGCCGGGCCAATGGCGACAGTTTAATATCCAATTTACCTTCCACGGTGACACAATCATTATGATAGGGGCGATTAGCATAGTGCCTCTGCATTACGCGCGGCAATTTGTTCCAACTATCACCAAAAATGGGTTTGAAAACCGGCTCATTGTTGCGGCCCAGATTATCAATTTTTTGCACACCGCGCATTCTTAACAGAAAATTTCGAACAGCCTTCATCCACGGATAGAAGAAATCGGCCGAGGTTTTAGAATGAAAAAGCTTATTGAATCTGTTAAACCAACTTTTCTCCGCACCAATGTCGGACATAAAACGCAAAGCATCTTTACCGTGATAAAAGCTGTTCTGATGGATAATCACAAACCCTTCATTGAGGTCAATATTGCGTGCCTTTATCTGCTGCAGAATGGGGTTTGACGGATTTGTCCGTGCATTCAACAGATGCAAAACGCCGCAAGTTTTTTTAATCTTAAAATAGGTCGCTGCCGTCTGGCACAGCGGGCATTCACCATCATAAACGTACCATATTTCAGAGGCGTTATCGTCCCCGCCGATCATATTGGTTTCATGACCATTAAAAAGAACACTATGACCAAACCGGTAAAGGCCGGCCAGCCCAGTATAAACCAAAGGCGGAATAGTTTGTGATAACTTTCTGGCAAGGGCACATCGTTACTCGCACAGGATTGCAAAATCTGTTTTAGCCGAATTTGTATCCAAACTACTGGTAGCCAACAAACCCCGGCAACCAGATATAAAGCATATGTCGCAACGAGCCATTTATCCGCCCAATTGAAGCCGCCATGCATCATCAGCCAGGCACCGGATAGAGGCTGAATGATAACTGCGGGCGCAGTGAATAGACAATCGGCCAAGACTGTGGTGCGGATTGCATAAAATTTCTCATGTATATTCTGTGTAAAGCATGACCGAAACATGAAGAAAGCGATCCCCAGCCCGGTGCCGAACAGGACGGTGGAACTGATTATGTGGATAGTTTTGATAACCGAATAAAGATCCATGAACTTCATCATAAAAGGCTATACCTACGGCGGGAAGACCACATCATTATAAATGGAGAGTTTTAATTCCTTCGGATCCCCATCCGCGCTGAAGATACGCTAAACCCGGCTTCGCTCGATGTCTTTGCAGTCGTATTGGCATTTTCCTGGCGCAAAGCGTAGACCAATTGGGACAAGGCAAATTATTTCAAAATCAGGTAAATGTTCTTGTTGCAATTCCCGTACAAGTTGTGATTAGCTATCCTCGTTTAACGCGCACATAATATCAGGGGGGCCATCTATGGCTGTTTCGCGTTATTTTGATGATCAAGTCTACGGCATGCCGAGCCGTCCCGGCTGCATCGCGTGTTTGCTCGCCATAAATCATAATGGCAACAGTAAGATTGACAGCCAGTCGGAGTTCCTTGGGTTTGATACGCTCAATGCCGTGAATGATAACAATTACCCTAACCAAATAATTTTTGCCAATAGTCGGGAGGTAGCATGACGTATCTTGAATATTATTTTAGTCGAGATAAGATTGGAAATCTTATATTTTATCCTTGGGGAAACTTGGGTTCAGGTGGTGTTATTGTATCCGAAGATCAGAAGGCCCGGTTATCTAGGTTAGTTGAATTGAAATTGGGTGCGATAATTATTGGAAGCCCATTCGTAACTTTAGTATTACTTAATATAACCAGCAATCTAATCGTTCTATTGTTGGGCATATTAATATATAGTGCACTTATATGTAGTTTATATTATTATAGCTCTCATGAAATAACGAAAAAACTTCTTAAGTCTGACGTTCTTTCTTTTTCCGAGAAAAAGAGAATTAGTAACGAACAGCAGAGCAAATTTTTAACAACGTTTAGCTTTTTCAAAATATTTTCAGGGTTTATCGTGTTTATTATTTTAGGGCTATTCGGATTTTCTATCCTTCATGGCAATCCAAAAGACTGGTTAGGAGCAGTCTTTTTAATTTCCCTATCATTTGTTATGTTATTTTCGCTTGTGTATCTTACATTAAGAAAGCTTAAAGATGCTAAAAGCAAAACCCGCTTTGCATCTGACAGCTCTGTGATCACAGTTAAAAGAGATCGCCATGACTGATCCGAAAGATCCCTCTAAGGACGATCCGTATGCTACGCGGATGCGAAAAATCACCAATATTACGCCTGAGCAGGCAGCACAGTTATCTACAAAGCAACAGGCCATTTATCGTAATGCTCTGAATTGGCAGAATGGCCAAAAGAAACAGGCTGCCGAACAGGCGTCCGCGGAAACTGCGGCTCGGGCGCAGGCGGCTGCTGAAGCAAAGGCTGCCAAGAAAGCAGAGCAGGTAGCGGCTTTCCGCATGCAAACAACAATACCGCAGCCAACGCTGGGCGGGACTGCCAAATTTCTTTGGATGCCTCAGATAAATCTTTCCCTGCAATCCTTTGTTTTTCCCTTGGCAATTATTATCCAGGCTCTGGCTCGCATTTTAATTAGTGCACGCTTACTGCCAGAAGATCATCCGGCGCGCAATTTTAATACTGCGCGTAAATATAGCCTCGTAAATATGATCAATGAGGCGCGCCCATTTGCGGGCCTCAGCGGCATTTTTCTCTAAGCATTTGAAAAAAAAGAATAAAATGGTCGGAACGGCGGGATTCGAACCCGCGACCCCCAGTCCCCCAGACTGGTACGCTACCAGACTGCGCTACGTCCCGGACCGCGGTGGTTATAGCCAATTAATTATGACTGTTCAATAAGTTACTCACTAGCCATCGCCAGCAGCGTCGCATTCCCCCCTGCCGCGGCGGTGTTGATGGAAACCGTGCGCTCGGTGGCAAAGCGGTGCAGGTAAAATGGCCCGCCCGCCTTTGGTCCGGTTCCCGATAAGCCTTCACCGCCAAAGGGCTGCACGCCGACCACCGCGCCGATCATGGTGCGGTTGATATAGAGGTTCCCGGCGCAGATGGCGCGGCGAACGGTTTCATGCATGGTATCCAAGCGGGAATGAACACCGCAGGTTAGGCCGAACCCGGTTGAGTTAATTTGATCAAGTGCTACATTTAATGCATCGCTTTTAAAGCGAATGATATGAAGTATCGGACCAAAAACTTCATCCGGGAGTTGGCTGATATTCTGTAATTCAATGATCCGCGGCGCGAAAAATGTGCCGTTTATGCATTCCGGTGGCAATTCCGCAGTAAAGAGAATTTTGGCATCGGCCGCCATTCGGGTGACATGTTTCAGTAGTGCTTCACGCGCGGGAGCGTCAATCACTGGGCCAATATCGGTTGCTAGGTTTAATGGATCGCCCAATTTCCATTCCGCCGCGGCGCCTTTCAATAAAGTGATGAGTTTATCGGCAATATTATCTTGTACAAACACCACCCGCAGCGCTGAGCAACGCTGGCCCGCGCTGTCAAATGCGGAGGTTAGGATATCATCGCAGGCCTGTTCCAGCAGCGCGGTAGAATCGACGATCATGCAATTCTGTCCGCCGGTTTCAGCGATAAATGGAACAATCGGCGCGCCGCGCGCCGCGAGGCCTTGATAAATACTATTTGCCGTATCCGTTGAGCCGGTAAAAGCAATGCCCGCGATGTGGCGCGAGGTGGTAAAAATTTTGCCGAGCGTGCTGCCGGCGCCAGGCGTGAAGTGTAAAACACTATGTGGCACACCGGCCTGGTACAAAAGTTTCATGGCATAATGCGCGGTCATCGGCGTTTGACCGGCCGGTTTGGCGATGACGGCATTGCCGGCGGCGAGGGCAGCGGACATTTGCCCGGTAAAAATTGCGAGCGGGAAATTCCACGGTGCAATGCAGGCAAAAACGCCGCGTCCGCGCAGCCATAATTCGTTTTGTTCACCCGTCGGGCCGGGCAGGCGAATGGGCTGTTCAAATTCGCGTTCAGCCTGCACACTATAATAGCGCAGGAAATCGACGGCCTCGCGGAAATCGTTGATAGCGCTTTGCAGCGTCCGGCCGCCTTCGCGGACAATCAGTGCGACCAGGGGCGCCATGTGTTCTTCAAATAAATCCGCCGCGCGGGCGAGGATTTTGCCGCGCGCTACGCCGCCCAAATTATCCCATTTCGGCTGCGCACCATGGGCGATTGCAATCGCGAGCGTGACATCATCCGGGGAGCAATTGATATGTGTGCCGATTTCTCGCCGCGTGTCAGATGGATCAAAACGTTTTTGCTTTTCCGTGCTTGTGGTTTTGCCATTAATAATCGGCGCGGATTCGTATGGTGCAGATAAAAACTGTTCGATATCTTTTAATAACTTTTCACGCATGGTGGATTCTGCGAGCAGGGGACCAAAGGAATTTTTACGCTCATCGCCATATAACTGCGGCGGCAGAGGAATTTTGATGTTGCGTTTGTCAGGCAGGGCAGCGGTGATGGCAATCGGATCCGCTAGCAGTTTTTCAACCGGTACATTGGTATCGGCGACCTGATATAGGAACGAAGAATTCGCGCCATTTTCGAGCAGGCGGCGCACAAGGTAGGCCAGCAAATCATGATGCGGTCCAACCGGCGCGTAAATGCGGTAAGGGATTTGGCGGTGGGTGATTCCGCCGAGGATTTCATACAGCCCTTCGCCCATGCCGTGCAGGCGCTGGAATTCAAATTCTTTTTTATCCGCTATTTGAATGATGGTGGCAGCGGTCAGCGCGTTATGTGTCGCGAATTGCGGGAAAATCGCTTCGGGCGCAGAAAGCATCAATTGCGCCGCGGTAAGGTAAGATACATCAGTCGTCGTCTTGCGCGTAAAAACCGGATAATTCGCATGGCCGTCAATTTGCGCGCGTTTGATTTCGGAATCCCAATAGGCGCCCTTGACCAACCGCACCGGAATGCGGCGGCCTGATGCGCGTGCCAAAGCGATGATAAATTCCAGCGCGGGCAGGGCGCGCCGCCCGTAAGCTTGAACCGCCAGACCCAGACCGTTCCAGCCCGCCAATTCCGGCGCGCGCGCCAGCATTTCAAATAATTCCAGGGACGGTACCAAGCGGTCCATTTCCTCGGCATCAATCGTGAGTAACAGATTATATGATTTCGCCGCCAGGCATAATTTCATCACAATCGGGTATAATTCCGCGCGCATGCGTTCCGGCTTGCGCCATTCGTAACGCGGATGCAGCGCAGAAAGTTTAATGGAAATGCCATCTGTATTGCGTGCCCTGCCGACCGCATGAATGGCATGCATATAACTGTCGAAGTAGCGCACGGCGTCGGCCATCGTGCGCGCGCCTTCGCCCAGCATATCATAGGAATGGGTGACGCCACGCGTGGCGGATTCCGTGCCGCGTTTGATGGCGCCTTCAATTGTCTCGCCCAGCACGAATTGATTGCCCATGATTCGCATGGCCTGTTCCAACGCGGTGCGGATAACGGGCTCGCCCAGGCGTGCGATGACTTTACCCATCACGCCCCAACCAGAATCCATGTTATTCAAATGCAAAACACTACCTGTCAAATTCAGTGCCCAAGTGGAAAAGTTTTGAAAGGGATCGCCTGCACCTGCAGCTTCCCAATGTGTCTTGCTCATTTTGTCGCGGATGAGCGCGTCGCGTGTCGCGCTATCTGGAATGCGTAATAATGCTTCGGCGACGCACATCAGCGCCACGCCTTCTTCGGACGTTAATTGATAGGCGAGCAGGAGTTGGTTGATATCCACACCGCGCGGTTTTTGTGCGCGGATTTTTTCAATCGCCGCGTGGGCTAAACTTTGGGCACCCGTTTGATATGCGGCGGCAGGTTTCACGCGCTCCAATAGTCGTCCCACCAAAATATTTTCATCGAGCAAATAATTTTCCGCCAGGGCTGGCAGATGCGCGGCAAGCAGGGTGGGAGTCATAATGTAATTATATTCACAATTATCATCCCGGCCAAGCCACGCCGAAGTGTAACGAAGGCGAGCGCAAGCCGAGATCCTAGGAAGGATAAAGGTGCTTTATTTTTAGGAGATTCCCGATAGCAGCCACGCTAAGCACGTTCCGCACTAAGCTATGTTAGCTTCCGGGATGACAGCCTAAAAAATATCAGGCATAAACGCGCATGGTTGCAACGCCTATAGATCATTTGAAACGCCGGGGGATTATGCTGGTGCTGTCTTCGCCCTCTGGCGCTGGCAAGACGAGCATTTCCAAGGCGATTTTGGCGCGGGATGGCAATATCGCGCCGTCGGTTTCCGTGACAACGCGCGCACCGCGCTTGGGCGAAGTGGATGGCGAGGATTATTATTTCACCAGTCATGATGCCTTTCAAAATCTGGTGCGCCAGGGACAGTTACTGGAATATGCCGAAGTGTTCGGAAATTTTTACGGTACGCCGCGTGCGCCGGTAGATAATGCGTTGCGCGATGGGCGTGATTTGATTTTTGACATTGATTGGCAAGGCGCGCGACAGCTGACGGAAAATGCGCGTGATGATCTGGTGACGGTATTCGTGCTGCCGCCGCATGCGAGTGAACTGGAACGGCGGCTATTGTCGCGCGCGCAGGATGCCGCGGATACGATCCAGCGGCGCATGGCCAAGGCACCCGATGAACTGTCGCATTATCCAGAATATGATTATGTCATTGTAAATTATGATTTGGAAGCCAGTGTGGAACAGGTCATGGCCATTTTGCATGCCGAGCGCCAGCGGCGGCAGCGGTTTATAGGCTTGGCGCAGTTTGTGCGCGGATTGCAGGAACAGGTGCGGGCGAAATATCCGGGCGGAGATCTGCAATAAAGGGGGTTTTCTGTCAGGTTCACTTTAACCTCTTGCTTTTGCCCATGAAACTCCGCTACAACCGCCGCTGATGTCCAAAGAAGATCTCATTGAATTTGACGGTGTGGTGCTGGAGCTTTTGCCCAACGCCATGTTCCGCGTAAAATTGGAAAACGACCACATGCTCTTGGCGCATACCAGCGGAAAGATGCGCAAAAACCGCATCCGCATCCTGGTGGGCGACCGCGTCCGTGTAGAAATGACGCCCTATGACCTTTCAAAGGGCCGCGTGATTTTCCGGTATAAATAGGTTATCCTTTTTGGATGACTAATATCATTCCTCTTTTAATCGGAATCGCGGCTGGCATTGGCTCCGGCATTTTCGGTATTGGCGGCGGCGTGGTGATTGTGCCGATGCTGGTGTTTGCACTGGGTTATACCCAGCAACAGGCAACCGCTGCATCCCTTGCTGCGATGTTGTTGCCAGTGGGCGCGCTTGGCGTTTATGCCTATTGGCGAGCGGGCGCCTTGCCAACGGCGCATTGGTGGGCGGCATTGTTGATCGCTTTGGGATTGATGCTGGGCGCTTATGCAGGTGCACGCCTGGCATTGATTTTGCCGACAGAAATTTTAACCAAAGCCTTTGCGGTCTTTTTAGTCTTGGTCGCCATCCGCATTTGGATGAAGGCAGGATAATGCCGCAATTAATTTTAGCATCGGCTTCGCCGCGGCGGTGGGAATTGTTGGTGCAGATTGGCATTACACCGGATCAAATTATTCCTGCCGAAATTGATGAAACGCCGCGCAAAGGCGAATTGCCGCTGCCCTATGTGCACCGTATGGCGGCTGGAAAAGCCGCCGCAGTGGCCGCACAATTTGCGGATGCAGTCGTGCTGGCGGCAGATACCATTGTCGCAGTCGGCCGCCGAATTTTGGGCAAGCCCGTGGATGCGGCTGATGCCGCACGCATGTGGAAATTGATGTCGGGCCGGCGCCATCAGGTTTGCACTGCGGTTACTGTGGTCGTGCCGAATACGAAACCCCGCACTCGTTTGGTTGAAACAACCGTGCAATTTAAACGCCTGACCACACAGGAAATCGACAGCTATATTGAGACCGGCGAATGGGAAGGCAAAGCGGGTGCCTATGCCATACAGGGCCGTGCCGAAGTTTTTATCAAGGCGATTCATGGCGGTTATTCAAACGTTGTTGGCCTGCCGTTGCTGGAAACACAGCAGTTATTAGATGGCGCAGGTGTCAAACTTAGCTGGACAAGCGCCAAGTAATTCGTTTATAAACCCGGCTCATGCCTGGGTAGCTCAGTCGGTAGAGCAAGGGATTGAAAATCCCTGTGTCGCTGGTTCGATTCCAGTCCCAGGCACCATTTGATTGTTCTCCGACATTCACCAACATTCATTTTAGCCAGAATATCACTGGAAATCAAGGGTTTTCTGTTCGTAGGCGTGTGCGTTCGTTCGTTGACATTCCGGGTAACCATGGGTAACTTTACGGGTAACAGCCAAACACAATTTACGGTTACCCGTCTATGTTGCTTTCTGACACGGAAATCAAAAACGCCAAGCCCCGCGCAAAACCTTACAAATTAAAGGATGGCGATGGATTATTTCTGTTAGTCATGCCTGTGAGCGCTGAAAAGTCTAAAGGGGCAAAGTGGTGGCGGTTCAGATACACCTACGACGGCAAAGAAAAAATGCTTTCTTTTGGGGTTTATCCTGGCGTTGGCTTGAAAATGGCACGTGACCGCTGTGATGACGCACGCAAACTATTAGCATCTGGAATTAACCCCGGTGATAATCGCAAAGCTGTTAAAGTCACCCGCGCTGTAAGCAATGGTAATACTTTTGAGGTTATTGCCCGCGAATGGCTTGAAAACAGGCAATCGGTTTGGTCATCCTCCTACCGTGATAAAATCTTCCGACGGCTGGAGAAAGATGTTTTCCCGTGGATTGGCAAGCTGCCTATTTCAAGCCTCACGGCACAAGAATTACTTACCGTTTTAAAGCGTGTGGAGCAGCGCGGCGTCCGCGAAACCGCCCACCGAGAATTACAGTATTGCAGCCAGATTTTTCGTTATGCGATTGTGACTGGACGAATAAAATATGACATATCTCGTGATTTACAGGGCGCATTGCTTCCAATCATCAAAGGACATCATGCAGCAATCACTGATCCGAACGAATTGGGGTCTTTTTTGCGTGCTTGCCAAGATTACCAGGGAGGATTTGTTACACGCTGTGCATTACAGCTTCTGCCCCTTGTTATTGTGCGTCCAGGTGAGCTGCGCTATGGGGAGTGGTCAGAAATTGATTTTGATAAGGCACAATGGAATATTCCAGCCAAGCGAATGAAAATCAAAACTCAAGGCGGTCATATTGTTCCATTGTCGCGTCAAGCATTAAAAATCCTAAATGAATTAAAACCATTAACAGGAGAGGGAAAATATCTTTTCCCGAGTGTGCGATCAAGCCAACGTCCCATGAGCGAAAATACAATTAATGCCACAATGCGCCGCATGGGCTATAGCAAAGACACCGTCACGGGTCATGGCTTTCGGGCCACCGCACGCACGATAATGGATGAAGTTTTGCATATCCGGCCTGATTTCATTGAACATCAGCTAGCCCACGCGGTCCGTGATCCCAACGGGCGGTCCTATAATCGTACTAGCCACCTACTCGAGCGCAAAAAGATGATGCAGCAATGGGCGGATTATTTGGATGCACAAGCCTGTCATGGCAAAGTGATTGTTGGCAAGTTCGCTTAAGGCTCCGGTTGCCCCAATCCTATGCCAGGACCAAGCGAGATTGAAATTCGACCTATTTATGAGGTGTAGGATCTTGCGGAGATCCTGTCTCCCGAAGTGAAAAAGCTTAATTAAGCGTAGATTAAATTATTACTTCCTATCGCATTTGTAGGTGAGGTGACCGAAGTTGTCATGCGTTCGGCAAACGCAATTAACTTTCCGTTTTCTTCACGCCTACCATATTGGGATCTGCCTGGATGTGCAAGAAATTGCTTTATTAAAGAGGGAAATTGAGAAATTTGCGTATTGGTATACCAATCTGAAGACTTTGCTTCGGGCTGAACTAACGCCTCCTCAATTTTTTCAGTTAAAAAGATAACTCCTAGCCATTCCTCGTATTCATTGCATTTAACAAAAGGTTTATTCATAAGGCTCCATAATGACTTTGCGTATCCAGGAGTTAAATTAACGCTCCCATTATTATCTCTAATAACTTGCGCTGTTTGGTTAAATGGAGCTCCTTGACTAAATGTGTTTTCAAAATGTGATGGCGTTAGTGCGCAATCAGTAAAATAGCGAAGAAATCCGTCAATTGTTGGCATGATGGATAGTTTTTCTTTTAAAGAATTTAAAGTGGCAGCATAATCTTCAAGAAATTGGCTGTCATTAAAAGCCAAGCAATATGCCTCTGGTAATATATTTTCGAGATAATCATACGTACAAGGAATGAAATCTTGTTTCCTTCCGCAGAAAATCTTGGTGAAATCATCCGAACCCAAAGAAGAGCCAAGGCAAATGGCAATTTTAGATTTGAAATTATCGTATCTTTGCGGGGCTATAATTTTTTCACCTTCCTGTAAAACAATCTTGATAAAAGCTTTCATATTAGAATTATTATCTTGCCCAGGGGATTCACTGTAAATGAATGGGCCAGATAGAAAAGCTTGTGTTAGGGAAAGATTGCCCCGTATCTTGGGTAAAATCCCACTATGGGTGATGACAGATGGAAAAAGATCATAAGGAATTTGATTTGCATCTAAGTATAAACATCCATCATTTGCATCTGCCTCTGATGGATGGCTGGTAATGATAATGGGCTGTGTCGCGTAATTGCGGATAGCATTCATATAAATTTTTGCATCTGATGGATAACTGGCAAAGCATAAGTGAATGGGTTTATCAGGAGGCAGTTCAACTCCATATATTTCAGCTAAAGCTTCATACAGGTGCTTCTTATCCAAAATTTCTGGTGTATATGCTGGATCATAATACCAGCCATGTGTCGAAGCCCCGGGATTAATATGTAATCGTACGGTGTCTTTTGTGCTGCTATAGAAACCATCTTGCCAACGGCACTCTGTATATTCATTGAAAAAAAGCCGTACTGGCGCCACATCCAATATGGAACTGTCTAGCCTGCTAGGTTCATCTAAAGAAAAACAAAACAATACGTCTGCTTCTGGATAAATATCCTGTGGGTGATGTATTCGAATTTGAGTCCCATTCGTAAAAGAGTCATATTCAACAATGCTGCCCTTCTCCAAAGGACGGTTTAATAAATGTGAAAGCCGTTCATGATTATTTTCATTCGTAATTAATACAACTTCGCTATCTGAATAGTGCCGCTGCAAAACTAGCGCCATTTCCAAATTGGCTGCGATATCACCATACCCCCCTCTACAAATACCGGCATAAACGGCAATTTTCTTAGGTGGGTACGACGTAAGTGTGGGTACAAGCTTCATGAATATATCCAAATATTACCGATAATATCATATTTATGGCTTCAATAAAATACTTTCATTACTTGCTAACTAGGTTATTAGCCCGATAAAGCCGATACCGCTTGTTAAAAAGACTTCTCGAATCAACAGGCGTTTGTAGGATTAACTTGCGCGGCTAGGCTGATCCCTGAAATCCCATCCACCTGGGACCGCCGCGCTTCTTCTTTTGGTGGAGTCCCGGTGGAGGGTAGATGCAGTTGCCAATACCAAAGCGAGTTTCAATAGCCTACGCTGTTTATAATTACATACCAGATAAAACTGGTATTAGACCTATAGGCGACAAAATCCATCACTCGCTACTGAGTGCATTAACGGAAGGCCATCTCATTGCTTTAGGCCAGCATAATTATAGGGGAAAACGTGAAGATGATAAAACAATTTCACCCGCCGTCTGGAAGCGTTACAATTCCACTTCCTTCGAAGCGTATGCATGCCGTGATAATTTCATGCGTGAGGATATTTATAAATCTGATGGGCCATTCTATACAAATTTAACCCTATCAACCGAAGACATAGACGTTTGGCTCGCGCCCGTAGCATCTAAAAGCGTCAAAACCTCTGCGATATCAATGTCTCCATCTGGAGGACGGCCAACGCATAAACCAATCATATATCGGGAGCTGGAAAAATTAAAAAGCGACCAAGCTTTCTGGAAGCTTAATCGTGGACCACAGGCGGAGATGATCGCCAAACTATGTGAAAAAAGTATTGGCGATAAAGGATGGGGCCAGAAGGCAATCCAAGATCACATCGCCGCATTTGAAAAGGAGAAGGATTTATCCGTAAAGGAGTAATTCCTCTAAACCTGTTTAGGTTATTTACTCTTGCTGCATTACCATGCTGCATGTGCATAATACTGAACTATCGCGCAACCAACAAGAAAGGCGATAGTCAATGCAACCTCAGAACTTCAACCTCAACAAGCCCGCATATTCGGTTAACGAATTACTGGGAATGCTGCCCATAGGCCGGACCAAACTTTATGAGAAAATAAGAAATGGTGAATTAAAAGCCACCAAGCTAGGCAAGAAGACTCTATTTCTAGCACAAAGCGTGGCTGATTTTCTGGCTTCACTTCCTCCAATGCAAAACGGAGGCACTCATGTTGCCTAAAGAAAGGTTCCCCGATGCTGAAACACCGGAGACCGTACGTAATACCCACCAGGATTATATCAACCTTACTCAACAAAATCAAACATCTGATGATGATGACGCGCTACCTCATGGCATGACGATGTTAAGGGATGGACTAGATGGGGTTATGAAAAATGTTTTGCGCTTATATCTAATTAACCAGAGAGACCGGGGCGACGAATGATGATATCCGTCAAACATCACCCAAGGTCACTTCGATATGATACTTACCGAGGCGTCATTATCTCTAAATCATTAGAATTGGCCGTAGAAGCAGAAAACATCACATTACCAGCTCCCTGCCGTCCTTCAGATGTAATTCATGACTGTGAAGATTTAAGAAATGGCATTCTTAATCTGGCAGGCAGACCTGAATGTTTAATCTATAACGGCCTTCAAGATGACGTTTGCTCTTGGACATTAGCGCTCGAAGAAAAGTTGGTAAAAGCGCTTCCTTCAATGAATGTTGGCTTGTTAATGCCTAATGGGACAGTCATTCCTCGGCACGGACTAATGTATTTTCCTCAGGATGAGGAGGTGAAAAGTGCTGAATATAAGATTCAAGGTGCCAAAGGTAATGTTGAGTTTCTTAGAGGCAGCGATATTAAGCCAGAAGCTATCTGCTGGCTTTGGAAGGACTGGCTGGCAAAGGGGAAAATGCACATCCTTGGCGGTTCGCCTGGCACGGGCAAAACCACTATTGCAATCAAGCTGGCAGCCACAATTACCAATGGCGGTTATTGGCCGGACGGTGAAAGGACTTTACCCGGCAGTGTGTTAATTTGGTCGGGGGAAGACGACCCTGCCGATACGCTCGTGCCACGTCTTGCATTGGCTGGTGCTGACCTCTCTAAAGTCTATTTCATTGGCGATATTCATTCCGATGATGACAAGCGTTCCTTCGATCCAGCGAAAGATATGAAACCTCTTGGCCGCAAGCTGGCTGAGATAGGCGATATTGCCTTGGTGATTGTTGATCCTATTGTGTCGGCGGTGGCAGGGGATAGCCATAAAAACGCAGAGACACGGCGTGGACTGCAGCCGTTAGTGGATTTGGCAGCCGCCCACCGTTTTGCATTGCTAGGCATTACGCATTTTAGCAAGGGCACCTCCGGCCGTGACCCCACCGAACGGATTACGGGATCTCTGGCTTTTGGTGCAATGGCACGAGTTGTGATGGTCGCCGCAAAAGAAGAATCAAAAAATGAGGAGCAAATGGTAAGACGCCTGTTCTTGCGGGCAAAATCCAATATTGGCGCTGATGATGGAGGATATGTCTATGATTTAGAGCAGGCAGAGCTGAAGGATTATCCGGGAGTTTCTTCGTCCAAGGTAATTTGGGGCGAAGCAGTCAGTGGTAATGCGCGGGAGATACTTGCGGAAGCTGAAAGTCAGGAAGGCGATAACCTTGCAAGTGGAAGTCTGAATGAAGCACAGGGCTTCCTAACCACCCTATTAGAGAACAACCCACTGCCTGCCAAACAGATCAAAGAAGAGGCAGATCAAGCCGGACATTCATGGGCAACTGTCAGGCGAGCGAAGACATCGCTCGGCATAAGATCTGTGAAAGAAGGTATGAATGGATGGGTTTGGGTGTTTCCCTGTTTGAAGGTGCTCAAATTTCCCGAAGGTGCCCAACAAAATTGTGTGAGCATCTTCAGCCCTGATGAGCATCTTCGATATAATGACCTGCAATATGTGGAAAATGATCCACTTCCTCATCAACCTATTTATGCAGTTAATGGAGTATAAAATGACATTGGATACACCTGAAAATACAGTGAACTTACAGTGGAAAGGTAGGTTTCAAGCCGGGCAATCTGGCAATCCAATGGGCAGGCCGAGAGGCGCAAGAAACAAGGCTACCATGTTAGCAGAGCAGATGATGGCAGAGGATGTAGCTTCTGTGGTTCAGAGTGTCATCAAGGCAGCCAAAAGTGGCGACATGGTGGCTGCTAAGATAATACTTGATCGAATTATTCCTGCACGGAAGGGACAAACAATTCAATTGGAGCTTCCTCGAGTTATAACCACGCCTGATGTCATAGAGGCAATGACTGTTGCGTTGGAGGCCATGGCTGAGGGAGATATTAGTCCTGATGAGGCAGCTGCCATCATGGATGTCTTGTCCACTAAGCGCCAAGCAATCGAAACCTTAGAACTTGAACAACGCATCATTAACCTAGAGAACCAACATGTCAAATAAGAACTTTAATCGCATTAATAAGCTAGAGGCTTTGCTGCAACCGAATGAGAAGAATATGGATATTGTGGTCCATTTCATCGCTCCTGGTCACGTAGGCAAAGAACCCAGTGTGATTAACTGTGACGACCGTAAAATTGATCGTCAGCCCGATGAAACATCAGAAGCATTTTTAGAGCGCGGAAAGGAGGTCTTTCAGGATGCGAGAAAAAATGGGGTTCTAACATTGTTTGCAACAAGCTGATTATAAGTCGCAAACTGTTAATTCCCTGTTGGAGCCGGTGGTTTCAATGGCGCTGATAGAGGATTGTTCCATAAGGCTTGGCCATTCGCATCATAACCATTAAAAGCTTTCCAATAATCTGGTCGTTGGTTAACTGGAACTACTGCCCAGCCTTTGTTTAATACCTCGTATTGTGGGTCTAGCCAGATACCGTTCTTCATCACTGCACGGCCATCCAACTCTATCGTTCCGCCTTTGCCAAATAGCATCGTGGTGACATCCCAATGGCTTTTGCTACGGTTGCCGTTATCTACATGAACGGGTTTACCGCCATATTTCTTAAATTGATATGACTGGCCTAAGGCTACGTGAAAGCTGCCCGATATCTTTTCCACCAGCAGCACATTGACGAGGTGCTTCTTTAAATGTGGATTGGTTCCAATCCCAATCTCACCTAGGTAATAGTTATTGGGATCACGATCCAAGAACTCTTGAAAATGCTCAGCACCTTCTTCAGCTTCGAACTTCACGATTTTACCTTGGTCAAACTCTAATGTTAGATTTTTAATAGGCTTATTTCCCATACCAGGTGGATAAAACAGTCCCTTGGCGCAAATCGTGCCTTTTATGCCTTTTTCGCCATCACGCGTAAGGCCGCTGAAGATTTCAGATCCAGGGACATTCTTGGCAATCAGGCTATTGCAAAAGGTAAAACCCTCAATGTTCATCGTAACATCGGTGCCGTCATTATTCGTTATATGGATTTCACGTGCGGCATCGAATTCCGCAATTAGTGCTTCATGCGCTTGGGCGATCTTATCCCAAGGCTGATCACACATCTCAAAAAATATCTTCAAGATATCTTGGTAATTAAACTGATCAATTTCCGCATCTTTGCGGGTTGGGATCGTGGTCAAAGTATAAAATAGGTCGCCTGACGAACGTCGCGTCCCGATCGCCTCTGCTGCTTTGGCATAAATTTTGGACTTCTGTACATCTGGTTCAACAACAGCGTTTTCAGGTCGCCCTGAAGTAACGTCGATAGATTTATTGACGGCTACATATTGTTGGACAGCCGCAGCAGCTAGGTCGACAATGCCTGCCTCTTCGGCATGGTTAAGCAATTGAGAGCCAAAATTCTGACTCGCGAAAACAGTATCAAACGGGATATTGTCTTCGAGGCATTTATTAACCAGTATTGGTCCAATAGTTTTGGCATTATCTCCCAAATTAAGCATAACGCCCCGGTCACCAGCTTTAGCATTATATAATTTATCTGCTAATACGGCTTGTAATTCTGTCGAAACGGCTGGAGAGCCGAAATCTTGCCATAACTTTGACGCTGTTGTTTCGACAGCGGTCATGAAATCAGTGGAATGTTCTAATTTCGCGGCGTGGACCTGAAAGACGCGCTGGGCACGGTGCAGTATATTTAATAACCCATCAATATCGGGCGCTTCTTCTCGCTGGGCATTACGCAAAAGCTGCGAAACTTTTAAGGCCTCTGATGACCAAAGAGAACCTTGCTCGGCATAAGCTTCCAAAGCCAAACACTTTTTATCAAAATCGATGATTAATGCAGTTATGTTTGTCATGGACTTTTCCTTAAGACATGATGGATTAGCTTATAATTGCCATAAAATGGTTGACGAAGACAAGAAATATAATGCCTTCCCGTTGTGCGCGGCAGAATGCCGAAAACCTCCCCGCCATTGAAATATCCTAAAGAAACAGCTCGAACTCCTTTAAAATTGCCTCTGATCGAGGATGTTAAAATTCGTGTGCAATGCATAGTGATGACGCACACAAATGAGCCACGTTTTTTCTGGGTTTAATCCATTAACGGGTTCTGACTCCTTAACCAAAGGAGTTACAAGAGCAACTGAGATAGGCAAGACTTCCCTATTGCCAATCATTGGGGCTGCTGTTGACGGCCTTTGGGAGCAGCGGCAGGGTCTGCGTTTTCAACCATTGGAAATGGAGGATCGTTTTCTCAGGCTCTAACGAATGGCGCTGTTAATGGGCTTACCTCATATGCATCAAATGGCCTAGCAAGTGATTTAGGATTTACGGCTGATCCAATCCAATCCTCAGCCTTAAATGATTTTTTCTCTAGTAACGGGAATACGACCCAAGTTGGCCGTGCATTGGGTCTCAGTGGCCCTTCCGCTTCAGGCGGCGGTCTTTCCTCTAACTTTGGTAGCGTTACCAACGGTGGCCTAGGCGTTGGGGCGGGCGGTGGCGCAAGTGCCTATAGTCCGTCTACTTCATCTACTTTCGGAGATATTGGGAAATCGTTTGATGATTATACCAATGGCTTAAGTAACTCTTCCAGCGCTCCATCACCTGCGCCAGCGGCAACAGGTTCCGCATCAACAGGATGGCTCGGGAATGTAGGCGATCAAGTCTCTAACGGCGTTTCAGACGCTTATCATTCATTAGGGTTTGGATCGGGCAGCAGCGGATCATCGTCAGGAAATCTCATTGGAAATCCTTTTAATTCCAACACCAGTAACAATTTCAAACTGGGCGATCTTTTAGGGAACGCTTACAGCTATTACAACCAAGGCAATATCGCTGATGCCCAGAAACAGCAACTTGGCCAAGCACAAAACTTCTTACAGCCTTATTTGAATGCCGGCACAGCAGCCAACACACAGCTATCTAACCTCCTGGGCCTGAATGGTGCAGGTAACTCACAGTCTGCCACACAGGCATTGTTAAATGATCCTGGCTATCAATTCCGCTTACAGCAAGGACAACAAGGCATTGATCGTTCATTGGCAGCACAAGGCTTGGGCCAGTCCGGTGCAGCGATTAAGGCAGCGAATGATTATGCTCAGGGATCAGCACAGCAGGAATACCAGAATGCTATTCAAAATCTGATGGCTCAATCTGGTGCTGGACAGAATGCAGCTGGAGCAATGGGCGGCTTGTCTAATCAGTTAGGCCAAGTTGATGCAGCTCGTCTTGGACAGCAAGGCAATGTAGTGAACCAGGAATTGGGTAGTTTGTTCGGCACCAATCAGAACCAATTAAGCAAATTGCTTACCCAAGGCTTAATGCGAACGCCTTTTGGGTAAGCGTCATAAGACTGACTACATGTCCTCATTATCAGGCTGAACTTGTTTAACTGGTCTTTGTTTATGCTTCACAGCAGGTGAATCATCGTCGTCATCAAGCTGCTTAATGCCCTTGGCTCTATGTATTTGTGTTGGAAGCGTCTCGGCAGATAAAACGCGCTGGTAGTTACCACTAGTTTGCACAATCACGCGAGTCCCGGGTGAGAAAATTGGATCTTCATCATGAATTTCCTGTACCACTGTAATAACCTTATGGTTACGCAAAGCGATAATATATTCTGTCCCAGTTCGGTTGGCCAACTCTTGTTCAGTAATTGCGCCTGCAATGGCTCCAATTAGCAAACCAGCTAATGCACCCCTACCATCACCATTCCGAGCAATTGCGGCACCGCCAATGCCACCAGCTACCGCACCAGCGCCCGTATTTTCACCTGTAATATGGATACTTCTAGCAGCAACAACTTTTCCAAACTCAACTACGGTAGGTCTGCCTACATCGCTCCAATTATAATCATTCTGTCCATTATGAACGCAAGCGCTAAGGCCAAAGATGGAAATAATCATAATAGCTAAGGACTTTTTCATGTGGCCCACCTCGTTAAGGATTGATAAACTTTTTATAGCAAAATTACGCAGAAGTTCCAGAGAGTATATTTGTATTCTCAATAATGCCCAAAACTTCTAATTCTAGTCATTATTGAAAATAGTCTGTTGATGATCCCACTAGCCATGGATACCGAGTTTTCGACCTATATAAAGGAAGCTTGAAACCTATGCCTGCCAAACCTTAATTCTCTGGTGTAATATTTCTGCAATAATAAAATGTTAGAGTTCTTTTTTAAAGAAATGGATTGACCATGAAAATGCAGCCCCAAAAGGGACAAATCATAGAATTATCGAGCCTTGATACAGAGATTTTTTCTGGATGGAATGCTCTAAAAGAAGCAAGCAGTCGCTCTCAAATTGAAGAGGCAGAAAGTCAAATTTTTGGTATCATCATAAGAGTTGTAGAAGCGAAGAGAGATGGCCGGGAGATTCCTGAATATCCTGAAAAAGAAATTCTTATAGATCAGGGTAAGCAAGATTTTTTATTTGCGGCTTTCTGGCGACAGTTTAAGAACGCTGAATCTGAAAGCGACGAATTAATAGAAGCTGTGGATGGCCTTATATATAGCATTGCAAATGTATCAAGAGGTGGTCTGCAAAGAGAGCTGAGTATGGAAAGGGATCAAAATCCTGACCCCGCACCCCATCCTCACTTTCGTGAGGCCCCGGAGACATGGAAAGATTATCAGGTGCGTGTCGGTAATACAGGCACACAATCCTTTAAAAGCAGACATGATGAATTGGTAGAGAGGGTAAGGACCGGAGAAGTCAGCGAAGCTGAATTGCCGCAGCGTGTGGCAGAGTTGTTTACACCCAGAGGCAGTAGCGTGGAAGCTGGCAATAATTTAGGAATGGAAAGATCTCCGGAGGGCGCGACCTCCGCGCCAGAAACATGGGATGAGCTACTGGAGCGTGGGAGGAAAGAAATGCAAGCTCAACAAAATGATCCGACGAGAAGGCGTCCCGATCGTAATCGCGGAATGGAGCCTGGATACTAGTATTGTTAGTCTTTCCAGTTCCTGCGCATACAGAGAAATGGAATATGGGACAGGCAAACGATTGAATATGCCGGAGAATTTAAAAACACAGCTCCGGTATTAAATATTTTTACGATGGAGCAAAAGTAAGACTAACTGACGGCAATTAGATCCTTGTGCATTAAGATGCGGCGGTGCTGGAATACATGGGCGTGCATTGAAAGAGGCTCTCAGCCATGCTACCAATCCCGATAGAGCGAGCTTAGAAAAAGGAGTCTTCCCCATGCGAAACATTCTTGTTGCCTTTATCCTCATTGTAACCTCAACAGGCCCAGCCTGGGCAAATACTCATGTGAATGGTTATACTCGAGGAGACGGTACATATGTAGCCCCTTATGAAAGATCTAGTCCCGATAACTCCTACAACAATAATTGGGCAGTTCAAGGGAACAGTAATCCCTATACAGGCCAACAAGGTACGGCATCCCGCACCACGAATGACCGCAGCCCATCTTATAATGAGCAGCATTTCGGTTCACCATTAACAGAGAGGAATGACGACAATTCTGGGCAGTAATGTACGGGAGAGTTGAATGAAAAAATTTCTTATCTTGGCAGTGGCCCTGTCCGCATTATTTTCGCCTAATCTTGTCTATGCTAAGGGAAGCCACAAACATTATTCATATCAAGGTGGTCATTATGCGGGTGGGCATGGCTCCTCACACAAGGGAGGGCACTATGTTAACCCTCGCACCGCCAATCATTATACGCATCACAACAGATAAACTTAGAACGAGGCTACGATGAAACTACGTATTTTGGCTATGCTGGCCCTTTTATCTTTATCGGCTTGTGATTCCGGTCATGACACTAGTGCTACAAGTGAATTAAAGAATAAGATTGATAACCTTACACAAAAAATATCTGATCTTGAGTCCAAAATATCCTCTCTTGAAATTTATAATTTTTATCAAGATAGCCAGATAGCTGGCTTAAATAATACGGGGGCAACCTTTTCCCCTTCTTCTCAGGGATATGCATCAATATCGACCCCAGCTGGCAAATTGCTTGTCATTATGAGTTCAATGGAAAAGTATGCCAGTGGTTACAAAATTGTATTTAGAATCGGAAACCCAAATTTTATTAGATACAATGATGTATCACTTAAAATTAAATGGAACTCCGCATTTGATGATAAAAAGGACAAGTGGTCAGAATGGAATTCAAAATGGAAAGAAACTACTAAAAATATTGAATACCCATTGCAGCCATCCTCCTGGAATACTGTTGTAGCCGTGATTTCTCCCGCTAAAGAAGAAGAAACTGAGACTATTAATATTGACGTTGCAGCATCAAAAGTTGAGATGATTTATGGTGTGCGCTAAGCTAATTATTAGAATAAAATTTAAAATGGATGTATATAAGCAACTGGGATAAGGCTGGATTAAGTGCCTTAGAATAAGCTGCTATAAATGGGGTATTGCTGAAATAAGTGATTGGTAAATGATTTATTATCAATAGCCTATTTCAATTGTTTAGATCCTTCCTGACAAAAATTTTGTGAGTTTAAGCCTTTGTAATTTATTACTTTCTAGAAATAAGTAACTCCAGGCCTAAATAACCACTGAAAGTATTAAGGCAGCATAAAGAGCAAGCAAGACTGATATTGCAGTAAGAATTTCAAAATAGGCAGGAATATTGCTTTAGCTTAGCTCCAGATAAAGAGAGGAAGCGGTTAAGCCCCCTCCATGACTGGTTCTACCGACATAGCAATAACATCATCATTAGCTTTAAATGGTTCCTTGGTTGCCCTACTTTCTTTGTGCCTTTTAACCAGATCGGCCTTTAATAACCTTCCTACTTCAGTAGTTGGCAAGGTTTTGAACATAACAAGATTTGTTAAGCGCGTGACCTTGCGGTGGTCATTAGCTTGACTAGCTCTAAATCGTTCTGCCAGCAGACCAAACAACTCACCGTCCTTGTCCTTAAAAAGCCGCCTAAGTCTGTCAGGATGGGCCTCCTCGATGGAAAATGGGTTTTTCTCATAGTGTTGAACCCATTCTTCATTCGTTAAGAACCGGGTACTATTATCTGACAGATAAAGAACGACCTCACTGCCATTAGGGCAGGGGACATCCATTATTTTGCACATGACGCCAATTGGCTTGATATCGTCATGTTTTAGGGCTTGGGCTTGGTTAGACATTTGTAATTTCCTTTCATTGAGTTGTGGAAGGGATGTTGGGTCCCTGATATTAATTATGCGGCTGGGATAACAACTGACTTAGCGTCTTCTTCCTGGGTAAGGACGCTGGCCACCGACATCAGCCGAACATCGGCAGCAGTTACGATTTCCTTCAGCGACTTAAGCCAGTCTTGCAATTCCTGCATGTCATCAATCGCATCCATGAGAACTTCAGTGTTCTGACCAAACCCTTCCAGCAATTCCTGTTTGGTTTTGGAGAGCACTGCCGCAGCGGTCCTGATGCTGATGCAAATATCTGACAGCGTGTTACCAGCGAACCGATTGGCTTGCTCTAGGGTAAGGGCAGGAGCAAAGTCGAGCCTGGCGTAGTCAGCAGTAGTGGCCGTCTTAGATCGGTTCAGATTAAATAATTTGTTCATGGCAGTTCCTTTCGTTGCGTTGAAAGGTGATCGTCTTCAGAACAGCAGACAGTTGAACGGGTAACTTTTCGGGTAACTATAAAAGCTATCTCCAAATAAATCATTTGGAATCAAATAGTTAATGCTCTTATTCGATTCCAGTCCCAGCACCATTTGATTGTTCTTCGACATTCACCAACGTTTATAAGATTTTCTAACCGAAAGGCCCTCCTTAAAGGAGTTTTTAGTTTTTACACCCTGCACCTCACTTAAAAGAGGGTTTGATAATTTTATGGGGGTTCGCTTTTCCTGCCAGGCTGGTCATAGAATGTTGGGAGAACCTTTTATGGATCTTGCATATGTTTAAATGACACAAAATTATACATCTCCATTATTCATATGCCGTCTACTTATAAACCGGGACATGATGTGGATTTTGGCTTTATAGGCGAATTGGATAAATTGATATCCGATATTCCATTAAGAACAAAGTGCTAATCGCAAAACTGAAGACTTTTGAAGACCATTAGGTCTTCTCTTGAAACCCCGTTCGCAGGGGCACAATATGCTGATATTTTGTAACGGTATTAAGGAGCAAGTTTTCTGCTTGGATTTGGCCTTAATGGATACGGATTTCTTCCTCTAATCGTGTGCTAAAATTTTGCCCGGCGTGTAATCTTTTCACTTCCTTTGTTGGGGCGAAACAAACTAGAGGTTTGGGCAATTCTGGCGGTGAAAACATGAATATTTCTCGGTTGTTATTATCGTAACGTATCAAATGAATACTTTATAATGCAAGAAATTTAATATTTTTAACGTTTGAAGAGGATTTTTTGTCATAAATAAAGGGGGGCGTTACCCCCCTAATGGCATATTTTCCCTGCAAAAAGCCACGATAGGTAGTTAAAGGTGATTAACTTCTAATCGCTGCCTCAATTGCGGCGACATCGATTTTTTGCATTTCCATCATGGCTTCAAAGGCGCGCTTGGCAGCGGCTTGATCAGATCCAGTTACCGCTTCCAAAAGCACCCGAGGGCTAATCTGCCAAGACAACCCCCATCGGTCCTTACACCAACCACACTGACTTTCAGCGCCGCCGTTGTTGACGATTGCATACCAATAACGATCGGTTTCGGCCTGATCCTTAGTGATAATTTGAAATGAAAAAGCTTCGCTATGTTTAAACGCTGAGCCACCATTGAGGCCAACGCAGGGAATGCCGAGCACCGTAAATTCAACTGTCAGCACGTCTCCCTGTTTTCCAGCAGGGTAATCACTAGGGGCGCGGTGAACTGCATTAACCGCACTATCTGGAAAAGTTTGAGCGTAGAATTTAGCAGCTTCTTCCGCGTCACCATTGTACCAAAGGCAAATAACGTTTCTGGTCATTGTCTGTATCTCCTTCAAGGTAAAGTTAAGCCCTCTCCATAATGAGCTCTGCTAATATAGCGGCATCATTGGTTTTAGTCAGTTCTTTAATTGCTCGGGCACTTTCTTTTACTTCCTTATTTGCGCATGACGCGCTTGGCTTGGTTCCAGAAGTTTTCGATGCCGTTGATGTGATTGGTTTTGTCGGTAAACAGTTCGTTGTGGTTGATGCCATATTTACTCCCAAAATTCTTCCATCTCAGGAATGCGAGCGAATGCAATTTTAGTTTCGATGCGGTCAGGCGGCAGGAAGCCAATGGTGACGGTATCTTTGCCCCATTTGCGGTTGAGAGCATCCAATGAGGCAAGGACGCCTGTACGGCGGATCTCTTCTGGTTTGGCATAAAGATCTGCCATAACTTGCACTTCACTTAGGTCCGTAAAAGCGATGCTAATTTTCTTGATATCTGTTGGATAGAGTTCAGCAAGCATAGTCGTCCATAAGATTTGAAGTTCTTTTAGGAAAAGGAAACTATCATCGCTGCGTGTTGTACGTCTGATACCATTCCAGCGGCCACGGTGGGTGTCGCGGACTGATAGCGATAAGCTTGCTGCTGTTGTTTCATAACGCCGAAGGCGGGTGGCAGCTTTGCAAAGCAATCGACGGGCTACCAGCTTTGCCGCATGAGGTGGGCGTAGTTTGGGATCAAGAACGCGACTATGGCCAATCATGCTGCGGTCATGCTCTTCTGTTTCAATCAACATAGGGTAACCGTGGATACGGCACCAAAACCGTTCGCCTTCCACACCGCGCCAAACTTTACGCAGAAACTTAGGTGCCGCATGGTAAAGCTGTTCAGGTGTATGGATACCGGCCATTTGCAAACGTAGGCTCATATTCTCGCCAATGCCGTTTAAATCTCTAAGGGTTAATTTCGACAATGGTCCAGGAAGGTCCTTAGCCTCTAAAACAGTTAGGCCATTAGGCTTTTGCATATCGCTGGCAACCTTGGCCAACCAACGATTGGGAGCAATACCAATCGATGCTCGCAAGCTATCCTCGAAGGTTAAGCGTAATTCTGCCTTAATGGCTTGGGCTAATGCACGGGCACGGTCAGGTGAATTTTCATTATTCAACAGTTGGCAGGCAAATTCATCAATGGAGCAACGAGCAGATACAGGTAAAATACGTTCAATTAATTCAGCTATTTGATCATGAACTTCGACGTACCGCTGATGACGTGCAACGGTAATGATCAAGCCTGGGCACATAGCCTTTGCTTCCCATACTGGCGTGCCGGTTTTAATGCCGTAAGCCTTTGCTTCATAACTGGCAGCAATGGCACAGGTGGCATCCGTCATCATGGGAGCGACAATTATTGGTCTCCCACGCCAACGTGGATGATCATATTGCTCCACGCTGGCAAAGAAACTGTTCATATCAACAAATAGCCAGCGCAAAGGCCCAGGCGCGAAAGGCGGATCACGCACAAATGTAAGAACATTATTATCTGCTAACGCATCCGGCATGTCTAATCCTTAGCAGAGAATAGAACAGACTAAGAACAATGTAAATGGATTAGATTTAGCTTTTGGTAACAGTTATGAATTAAAAAACGTTTTCTGTTTCTGACGCAGAATTAGATACTTCTTTTCATATTAAATTTAGGAATTATGAGATGGAGATAAAAATTTTGCCAATGTGGCCTCAATTTCTTTTTCGTTGATCGGCTTGTGCAGACAATCATTCATTCCGACTTGCAAGCAATGCTCTCTATTTTCTTTCATTACATCCGCTGTGACGCCGATGATGGGAATCGGCGGTTTATTATTTTCTTTTTCATATTCGCGGATCAGGGCAGTGGCTTCATAGCCGTCAGTTTCGGGCATATGGCAGTCCATCATGATGATATTGTAATCGTGGTGACGGAAGAAATAAAATGCGTCCTTGCCGTTCATTGCCTCATCCACCAAGCAACCATGTTTTTTAAGGACACTCGTGATTAGCAATAGATTTACCTTCATATCGTCGACCACCAATACCCGGGCATTGGGAAATTGTTTCCGGGTGTCAGCGTCACTGCGCTTATGCGGAGCTGTGGATTCCAGGACTGCATCGCGCGTGATCAGGCGGCTGTAGTCCTTACGAGCGGCAGCATCCAATACAAACATTAAAATATTTTTCAACGATTGGGGATGATAGGGTTTCAGCGTGAAACCCAAAAACCCGCGTTTGAAAATATCTGAATTAGCGACTTCACCGGAAGACGAAGATGTGATCAGAATTAAGGGTAAATCCGGCCAGGCTGGATTGTTGCGGATGATTTCCGCCAATTGAAATCCATCCATATGCGGCATCATTCGGTCCATGAATACAACGTCATATTTTTTGCCGTTGCGCACGGCTTCGACAAGTTTTTCTTGTGCGGATTGTGCGGAAAATGCCAGCTCGCAAGTCATGCCCCAGCTTTGCAGGTATTTCGATAAAATCGCGCCATTGATGGGCAGGTCATCCACAACCAAGGCACGGCGTCCGGTAAGATCAATATCCAAATATTTAATCTGTGGCAGTTTTGGCACATTGCTATAGGGCAAGGTCAGATCAAAAAAGAAACTTGAACCCTCACCGAAAACGCTTTCAACCCCCAGGGTGCCGCCCATCATCTCGATCAGGTTTTTACAGATGGATAATCCCAATCCGGTGCCACCGAATTTCCGCGTCGTGGACTGTTCTGCCTGGGAAAATTTATCAAAAATATGCTCTAATTTATTCGGTGGGATGCCGATGCCGGTATCTTTCACAGTAAAATGCAATCGCGCCTTATCACCCATATCATCGCCGTGAATTTTTAAAACGACATAACCGTCTTTGGTAAATTTTAGTGCGTTGCTGAGCAGATTCAGCAATATCTGCCGGATACGCAGAATATCGCCCATATAATAATCGGGCAGCCCTGGCGTAAATTCCACCAGTAGTTCAATGCCTTGTTCTTGCGCGCGGTGCATCAGGATATCGGTCATATCTTCAACCACAGTGTAAAGGCTAAAATTTTGGGGATCCAAAACAATTTCGCCTGCTTCGATTTTTGAGATATCCAGAATATCGTCAATGATACTGAGCAGCAGGTCGCCGGATTTGCGAATGATCTCTACCCAATGGAGCTGCTCTTTGTTGAGGGGCGTATCTTGTAATAACCCAGCGATTCCAAGTACACCATTCAAAGGCGTGCGGATTTCATGCGACATATTCGCCAGAAAATCTGTTTTGACGCGCGCGGCTGTTTCGGCCTTTTGTTTTGCTTCAAGAAATTCGCGGGTGCGCCGGGCAACGAGTTCTTCCAAATGCTGGCGGTGCGATTCTAATTCCTGGTACTGCTCCGTCATTTCATCCGACATCAATTGCGTGATGCGGTCGTGCCGAATCCGGTTCTGATCGTTTTCATCATAGGTTTCACTGATAATGCGCAACAGCCCCGCCTCATCCCGTGTGCCATCAGGAGCGGTGAATCGCTTGATCTGTCTTTGCAGCAGACGGTGCAGGGATTCTATTTCACTCAGGTTCATGCAGCAAAGTAACGGTCATGGTCTGGTTGTGCAATCCGCATTTGCCCGTGAACTGCTGGTGACAGATTTCACCGTAAGAGTAAAACCCAATGGTTGGGATGGCATTTTGAAAAACGTCAGCAACCGATTCGGTTTCATCTGATATCTGTTGGCCCAATAATAATTTCCGGCCAATGCAACTAACTAAAATGGCCAGGCTATGGGGGTTTGGCGTTGTCAAATTTGCTAAGCCTGCCGCTGTGGCGGCGCCTTCCACTAGATGATTAAAATCACCGCGCATGAGTTGTACGGTAAATCCCTCCGGAACGTCTCCTGCAAAAGTCAGCGACTTTTCTGCCTCGTCGATGCCAACTACGGTGCGCACCATTTCATGGCGCGATTCCTGTTCTGGACGGATGCTAAGCGGAAAAAGCAGCGCGCTGCCGGGCAGCCGCTCGGCATCCGGGCCGAGATATTGTTTATATAGGTCAAGCGCGGGCTTGCCGTCCAATTCATATAATACATTATTCTTTGATTTCGTAATTTTACGTTTGGGGCCAAAACTATCCCAACCGCCCACACTGCCGTAGCCTACCTGTAAGCCTTTACCATAAAACCCCACAGCGGCAATGGATTTTGGCTGCGGCGCATGATCCAGCCCGACGAACGTGGTGCCAAAATCTGCCGCATCACCGGCAAGGCCACCTGTGACAATAATTTTTTCGTCCAACACATCGTATAGTCCGCGCACCAAATCGCTGCCATTTACATTGGTGCCATCCGATAAAATAAAAATATTTGTAAGGTCTGGTTGTTGTAGTGCCTGTGCCAGCTTTTGCCCGGCAGAGAACGATTCATCGTTTCCGGTGATGTTAACCACGGCTGTGCGCAATGCGGTGCGTTCAAACTGGATGGCGGCTGCGACGATACTGCCGTCTAATACTTCGCGGTTATAAATCTCGCCGCCCGTGCTGCAGCCCAGTAAATGCGCTTTGGGATAAAGGGATTTCAACTCGCGGTAGTGTTCTCCGGAATCCAGCGTGCCTTTGCCGCCGAAATAAATCACCAGTTGTGCATCCGGCAAAGCATCTTTGTTTTGCCAGGATTTTTGTTTATTCCAAATATTTAATGCAACTTTCATGATGCGCCTCCGTTGTGCGCCGATACCATATCTGCGATTTGCCAGGATTTAAAGAGCTTGCCTGTCACAACTGGGTATGCAGTCGCTGAAATCGTTTGCGGTTGTGGAAAGCAATGGCCGGGGGCTTGCCTTTCGAAAACATTAGAATTTATGCGCACTAAACCAGGAGTTGATCTTTTGCCCATTAACACATAAACAGGACAGAGTCATGCTGATCGACATCATCACCCAGGACGCGCCGCTGGCATTGTTGTCACTGATCGCGCACAGCCAGCAGGGAAATGGGTTGGTGAGTGCGTTGCACGTGCGCTTTGGCAATTTGGAATTTAGCCCCGATGAATCGGTAGTGGTTCCCGTCATTCGATCTATTTTGGAAGAGAAACAGCCCGCGATTTATTTTTTCAATGATGGCGATGTGGTCATCACTTGGCGCGGGGCGCAAAAGGCGGTGTTGGAGGCGTTAATTGCCACATTGGAAAAAACGTTCACGCCGCCCAATCGCCGAGATTTTTGTACTTATTATGACATACAGGCGCATGGCCAAGATTTGCGGTTGCTATGCATGCAAAAAATCGGGCCATTGCCGGCCAAGGAAAAACAAAGTGCAGCCGTTGTCCAATCGCCTGTTGAGGGTTCGTCTACTATCCCCCCTGTTTCTGAATCCGACCTTACTATTACGGAGAAGGCGCGGGCCGGGTTTCAATCCGCAGCCCAGGTTCGCAAGGCCCGGCTTCGGCCTGACATTCTAATTGTGGAAGACCAATTATTCTCTCGTAAATTGCTGTTAACGATGCTGGAGGGCAAATACAAACTCTATGAAGCTGTGGATGCAAAGATGGGTTTGGAGACCTATTTGCAATGCGCGCCGGATATTGTTTTTCTGGATATTGAAATGCCGGGGCCCAACGGCCATCAGTTCGCCGCACTGGTGCATGCGCTGGACCCGCAGGCTTATATTGTGATGGTAACTGGAAACAACCAGTTGGATGACGTCAAACGTGCTAAGGAAAATGCCGCCAAGGGTTTTGTGATCAAGCCGTTCTCACGTGAGAAAATTTACGATCATATTCAAAAATTCATGCGCGAGCGCAAATGATGGAGACTGCTGATGAATCCCGCCGTTGATCTAACCAACTTAAATGACATGATTGGGGATGATCCCGACCTTCGCGCCGAATTGTTTAAAGAATTTATTAAATCCTCTGAAGCAAGCTTGGCCATATTGCGCGCAAATTGTGATGAAGGCGCCCAGGAAACCTGGCGCAAAGAATCCCATTCCATGAAGGGCATTAGTTTAAATTTGGGCGCTGAGGCATTGGGAGAATTATGCAAAACGGCCCAGGAACACTATACCAGTTCCGTTGCAGCCAAACACGACCTATTAAGCAAAATTGAAATTGAATATTCCCACGTGAAAGATTTTTTACTGTCAGAAGGCGCATAAGCAAGAATCAATCATAAGTTGTAGAGTCGATTATCCTCCATTATCTTTAAGTATTACAAGAATCACTTAACAGGACGCCCGTTCCATCTGGGAATCGGAGATTGATTCCGGCCGCTACACCATTATCGTCGCGCATTATGGCGAATGTCATGACGGAGGACCACGAAAAATGTATCGCCGTTGGCATGGATGATTATCTGAATAAGCCATTGCGAACAGAGAAAATCACCGAGACGCTGCAGAAATGGCTGCATCATTCTGACAAAAATGTTTAAAGCATGGATGATGAAGTTAATTTGTAATTGCACGAACGCTTTCCGTGCTGAATTAAAGTCAGCATAAATATAAAGGCTAGGCTTAAAAATTTCTTGACACCGGGTAGGGATTCGTGATGGACTGCTAGGGTAATGAAATTCAACGTGCCCGGATATTTGCTTAAAGTATCTGCCATACCGATGGCGGCGCAGGTTATCGCACGTATTCAAATTATTATTGCTCGCTAAAGCGAGTATATAACCATTCCGGCGGGCATCGACCTGCACACCCAAAAACTAAATCTGAAAACAATCGAACAACGGGATGCGATGTCCCGGAAGGAGAGATTATGCCAAGCGAAAATAATGCACCATCAGTGGAACATGATCCAGATGACTATCTTTATCGTGAAAAAGAAAGAGGTCCAGCCAACCTGCCGACGGTTTCTAGCGTGCCTCCACTAGTTTCTAGACCTGAGAAAGTAACTGAGGCAGATGTCCTTAGCAGGCTTAAAGGGCTGCAAAATAGAGATTGGACCGTTTCTGGTACGGAAGATAAGCTTACTGGCAAATGCGTTATGCCTACAGGAAAAGAATTAGTGGTAAGCTTTAAGACAAATTGGGACGCTAATCCAGATAACGAAAATGAATGTGGAAATAATGTGACGGTTGAATATGGAGGAGAAGTTGTTTTTACTAAATTTGGTTGTCTTCTTGTGTGGCCATTGCCCTCAGTTCGCGATTTCTTAAAGGCAAAATTAACCGAAGCTAAAGTAACTGCGAGGCAGGAATTTATGCGCGATTTGTCACCGTCTTAAAGATTTTGGATATTTGGACTCGGAAGTGATGATGTTGCCCTGTTGCTTCAGAAATAAATGTTCTTGGAATGACGGGGCAATAAAACTGAATCTAAAGACAATCAACAAACGGGATTTATATCCCGAAAGGAGAAATTATGAGCGAAGATAATACATCATATCCTTGGACTGGGATTGCCCCCTTGGTCGAACTTATCTGGGCAATGGCGAAGCCCATTGTGTCGTTCGGAATGTGAAGGTGGAACCGATTTAGCCGTTTGGTTTATTTAGGCAGTTGGTCTTTCAGCCGTCGTATCTAGTTCCAGTTGCGGCAGGTGCCAGGCACCGTTCCTTTAAAATTCTGCCACTCCGATTCCCCCTCCACCAACATATTGCCTTTTAGTGGGCAGGATATAGATATGGGCGGCGGCATGGGCCGCCTGTCTAACGGCCTGGGTTTCATATGTGGATCGTCCGAATTGCGCTTGAAAAGCCCTATACCTTTGTGGTGCTGGCGCTGTTGTTGCTAATTCTGGGCCCATTGACCATTTTAAATACGCCCAAAGATATTTTCCCCAACATTGGTATTCCGGTCGTCAGCGTGGTGTGGGGTTACACCGGCCTGCCGCCCGATGAAATGGCAAACCGGATTACGTCGGTGTTCGAACGTGCCGTAACGACGACGGTGAATGATATTGAGCATATTGAATCGCAGTCCCTGAACGGCGTTAGCGTTGTGAAACTATTTTTTCAGCCGGGCGTGAATATTGATATTGCCCTCTCACAGGTCACCGGGATTTCACAGACGCTATTGCGCGCGATGCCGCCAGGAACAACACCGCCGCTGATCATCAGTTATAATGCTTCCAGCGTGCCGATTATGCAGCTCGCGCTATCCAGCACAAAATTATCGGAACAAGAATTGTTCGACGCGGGCAATAACTTTATCCGCACACAATTGGCGACGGTGCAGGGGGCGGCGTTGCCATTCCCTTACGGCGGTAAAGTGCGCCAAATTCAGGTAGATTTGGATATGCCGAAAATGCAGGCGCTGGGCGTTTCCGCACAGGAAGTCAGCAATGCCATTGGTGCGCAGAATTTAATTTTACCTGCCGGAACGGAAAAAATCGGCCAGTATGAATACAATGTGAAATTAAACGCCAGCCCGACAATGGTAGAAGAATTAAACGATTTGCCTATAAGAACCACGCATGGCGCAACGATTTTTATCCGTGATGTCGCGCATGTGCGGGATGGTTTCGCACCACAAACCAATATTGTTCGCGTGGATGGGATGCGTGCCGCGCTGATGACCGTGCTTAAAACAGGCTCGGCTTCGACATTAGATATTATCAACCGTGTCAAAGCCGTTTTGCCGCATATCAAGGATACCTTGCCGGCCGATCTGGATATGAAGGCAATTGGCGATCAATCGATTTTCGTTCAGGCCGCGATCAGCGGTGTTATACGTGAAGGGATTATTGCGGCCGCCTTGACGGGGCTAATGATTTTATTATTTTTAGGCAGTTGGCGGGGCACGGTGATTATTGTCGTTTCGATTCCATTGTCGATTTTGGCATCTATCTTGGCGCTGTCAGCTTTGGGTCAGACGATCAATATTATGACGCTGGGCGGCATGGCGCTGGCCGTGGGCATTCTGGTAGATGACGCTACCGTTGCCATCGAAAACATCAATTCACATCTGGAGGAGGGCAAGGATGTTGAGCCCGCCATCCTGGACGGCGCGAAGCAGATCGCCATTCCTGCGCTGGTTTCAACCTTATGTATTTGTATCGTTTTTGTGCCGATGTTTTTTCTGACTGGCGTTGCGCGGTATCTTTTCGTTCCAATGGCTGAAGCCGTCGTTTTCGCCATGATGGCGTCGTATTTTTATCACGGACGCTGGTGCCGACGGATGGCAAAATATCTGCTGCATAAGCATGAAATTCATGATGAACATAGGGGCGAAAAACAGCCGCGCCACATTTTTGAAAGATTTCAAATGGGCTTTGAGCGGAATTTTACCCGCCTGCGCGATAGCTATCATAATGTTCTATTGGGTGTGCTGGAACACCGTCGAATTTTCGTGATTATTTTTTTGCTATTCGTTGGTACGTCGGTGACGTTGCTATCACCATGGCTTGGATCGGATTTTTTTCCCGATGTCGATGCGGGCCAACTTAAAATTCACTTGCGCGCATCGACCGGCACACGCGTGGAGGAAACCGCCGCTATCGGCGACGATGCTGATAATATCGTGCGTGAAGTTATTCCAGCCAAGGAATTAGACGGCATCGTCCATAACATCGGCCTGCCGAATAGTGGGATTAATTTATCCTACAGCAACTCCGCGCCTATCGGTCCGGAGGATGCGGACATTCTGGTGGCGCTTAAGAAAAATCATGGTCCCACGGCGGATTACGTGCGCCAATTACGTGTGAAATTTGCACAGGAGCTACCGGGGGTTCAAGTTGCCTTTCAGCCCGCGGATATCGTCAGTCAAATTTTAAATTTCGGTTTGCCGTCCCCAATTGATGTGCAGGTGATTGGAAATAATCTTGCCGCCAACCGTCCATTTGCTGCTGGACTTTATGATAAAATCCGACACATTCCCGGCATCGCAGACGCGCGCATTCAACAGGTCTATGATGCGCCGGAATTTCATGTGGTTGTGGACCGGGCGCGTGCGCAAGAACTCGGCATCACGCAGCGCGATATTGCGAATGACCTGCTGATATCCCTCAGCGGCTCATTTCAAACTTCTCCCACCTATTGGCTCGATCCCAAAAACGGCGTGCCCTATTCCATCGTAACGCAGGCGCCGCAATATAAAATGACCTCGCTGGATGATCTGCGCAATTTGCCTATCACGCCTGCTGCAGGCGGCGATGCACAAATTCTGGGCGCGCTGAGCAGCATTGAACGGAGTGTGGGATCGGGCGTGGTATCACACTATAATGTCCAACCTGTCATTGATATTTATGCGGCAACGCAGGGGCGCGATTTAGGTGGCGTCGCAGCCGATATTCAAAACATCATTGATAAAGAAAAAAAATTCTTGCCCAAGGGATCATCCGTTGTTGCGCGCGGGCAGATGCAAACGATGCATGATTCATTTAGCGGTCTATTCGGCGGTTTGCTTGGCGCGATTGTGCTGGTTTATTTATTAATTGTTGTGAATTTTCAATCTTGGACGGATCCATTTATTATCATCACAGCATTGCCCGGTGCGTTTGCAGGCATTGTCTGGATGCTATTTATGACTCATACGACGCTCAGCGTACCTGCGCTGACGGGGGCCATCATGTGTATGGGTGTGGCGACGGCAAATAGCATTTTGATTGTTTCGTTTGCACGTGAGCGTATGGATTATCACGGCGATGATGCATTTCAGGCTGCCTTGACCGCTGGCTTCGGCCGTCTGCGCCCGGTGTTAATGACTGCACTGGCGATGATTATCGGTATGGTGCCAATGGCCATGGGGCTGGGTGAGGGCGGGGAGCAAAACGCGCCACTCGGCCGCGCGGTGATTGGCGGTTTGTCCTTCGCAACTTTTGCCACGTTATTTTTTGTGCCTGCGGTATTTTGTTTGATCCATAACCGCGTGCCGGAAGAACATATGCAAATAGAGGAAATGCCCGCATGAAACCCTTTCAATGGATACTTGGTGTTATTATTTTGTTGGCAATTGTCGCTTGGGGCGTGATGGCACGGTTGGACGATGCAAAAGCTGCAAAAAATGTAACCAACCAGGCCGCTGTACTGACAGTCAATGTTATTCAGGCTGAATCGAGCAATGCAGGCGAAGAAATTACATTGCCGGGTACGGTGCGGCCGATGCATGAAGCATCACTGTTCGCGCGCACGAATGGTTATGTTAAAATTTTAAAGACGGATATTGGTGCGCAGGTTAAGGCTGATGAATTATTGGCAGAAATCGATACGCCCGATGTGGATGCCCAATTACATCAGGCTAAAGCAGATATGAAAATGGCAGAGGCCAATAGCGCCCAAGCGCAAATCACCGCGCTGCGGTTTCAGTCTGTGACAAATAAAGAAGCTGTTTCCAAACAGGAAATCGACCAGGCGGTCAATGCGGCGGCGGCGGCCGCAGCATCCGTTGCGTCGGCGCGCGCGAATGCGGACAGGCTGCGTGAAATGGAAAATTTCCGCCGCGTCGTTGCACCGTTTGACGGTGTGATTACGGCGCGTAATACGGATAACGGCGCGTTGATTAATGCGGGTTCGGGTACTGCGCCGATGGAACTATTTCATATTGTTGACGATAAAACCTTGCGCGTTGATGTTGAGGTGCCGGAAAGTTATGCAGCCGCCATTAGGCCAGGCATGACGGTGGAATTGCGGTTGGCGGAATATCCCGGTCGCGTTTTTCCGGCGACGTTAGCGCGTACGGCGAATGCGTTGAACCCAGTCTCGCGTACACTGTTGGCAGAATTTGAAGTTAACAACAGTCAGAGCGACATAAAATCCGGTGGCTTTACGGAAGTGCACTTGAAACTGGGCACTGCAGGCGGGAACATCCATTTGCCGGTTAATACGTTATTATTCCGCGATAAAATGCAGGTTGCTGTGCTGGATGATAAAAATCATGCACAGTTAAAAGATATTACGATTGGTCGGGATTACGGCAAATCAGTTGAAGTGTTATCCGGACTGTCACCAGGGGAAATGGTAATTGTAAACCCGCCGGATTCATTATCGAATGAGCAGGAAGTAAAAGTGGCCAAACCAGCCGCCGCGCCTGTTTCGCAAATTGTACCGGCTGAAAAGAAAAACTAATTCTGCCTCCAACCACCACCAAGCGACGTATATAAACTCACCGCCGCCTGCAATCGTGCCAATTGCGCTTGCGCCAAAGTATCTTGTGCAGAAAATAAAGTACGCTGTGTATTCAAAACAGTTGTGATATCGACAATGCCAGCCTGGAATTGTTGTTGCGATAAATTATAGGCGTGCTGGGCGGTTTGCACGACGGCAAAATTATCTTTTAATTGCTCTGCATTTTGCATATTGGCAGCCAGTGAATTTTCAGTATCTGCAAAGGCGGAAATCACCGCCTTGCCGTAATTCTGCAATTGCGCGTCATACAATCCTTTTTCCAGTTGGATTGCGCCAGTCAGCGCGCCGGCATGGAAAATTGGCTGTGTTAAATCGCCGCCCAGAGTAAAAAATTCACCGCCGGGCTTGAATAAACTGGATAACACCGTGCTGGCATAACCGCCCTCCACCGTCAGCGTGATATCGGGGAATAGCGCGGCGCGGGCGGCATTGATATTTTCATGCGCGGCGATCAATTGCGCCTCGGCCTCCGCCACATCCGGGCGGCGCGCCAGTAATTCAGACGGCAGGCCCGGCGCGACGTTTGGCGCGATCATGTTCGCCATATCCACCCTTGGATTGGGAATATTCAGCGCTTCAGGCAGGCGCCCCACCAAAAGGGCCAGTGCGTTTTTATCCTGCTGCGCGCGCAGGACGAGCGGCGGAATCGCAGCGCTCTGGCTGGCAACCAGGGTTCCCTGTTGTGCCACATCAAGGTCGGATGCCAGGCCTTCCGCCTGTCGATGTTGATAGGATTGCAGTAAGTGCTGCGCGGCGGCTAAATTATTTTGCGCGATCATCCAACGTTGCTGGGTTGCCAGCAAATCAAAATAGGTATTGGCAACGCTGGCGGTGGTGGTCAGATCAATCGCAGCCTTGTCAAAGCGGCTGGCATTGGCCAGCGCCTGATCCGCCGCAACGATGGAACGGTTTTTGCCCCATAAATCCAATTCATAACTTGCGACAGGTGCAACGCTGAATGAATTACCCACGAAGGTTTTCGTATTCGTGCTATTACTAGTTTTGCTGTTTTTTCCGGTTTGTGAACGCTGCGCGCTGGCATTCAAATCAACTGCTGGAAATAAACTCGCACCCGCGATTTGTAATTGCGCGTCGGCCTGCTGGATGCGCGCCATGGCGGCCTTAATGTCAAAATTATTTGCGCGCGCTTCTGTAATTAAGGCTGATAATTCAGGCGAATTAAATTGTTTCCACCAGTCCAAATCTGGCCAGTTCTGTACGGTCATATTGCTGTTCGACCAGGCCTGCGGTATTGGTGTGGTCGGTTTTTGATAAGGCGTGCCGATGCAGGCGGAAAGGCACAGGCAAGTTAAAAGTGCGGGACGAAATTTCATGCATGGGCCTCCATTAATTTTATGCGGCGCGTTTTCGAAAATTTTTCCATCGCCAGATAGACAACAGGTGTAGTGAACAGTGTGAGTATTTGACTGATCAATAACCCGCCGACAATCGCCACGCCGAGCGGGCGGCGCAATTCACCGCCATTACCAAGCGATAGCGCGAGAGGCAAGGCACCCAATACAGCAGCCAGCGTTGTCATCATGATCGGGCGGAACCGTTTGCGGCATGCATCTATAACTGCCTCTTGCGGGCTCGCACCGTCGCGCTCTGCCATTAGCGCAAAATCAACCAGCATAATCCCATTCTTTTTGACAATCCCCATCAGTAAAATTACGCCAATGATGCTGATGAGCGATAAATCATTTCCTGTAATCCATAGAGCCAAGAGCGCACCTACACCGGCCGATGGCAGCGTGGAAATAATTGTGACGGGATGCAGGGTGCTTTCGTACAAAACGCCTAGCACAATATAAATGGAAAAGAGTGCGGCTAAAATCAGCAACGGTTCATCGCGCAGGGAATCCGCAAATGCCTTAGCACTGCCGGCGAATTCAGCATGAATGGAGGCAGGCATGCCGATAGATGCGCCGACCCTTTCTATCTGCGTCGCCGCATCGCCCAGAGATGCGCCAGCAGGTAAATTGAAACTCAACGTTGCGGCGGGGAATTGCCCTTGGTGCCGCACGGAAATCGGTGCCGTGCCCATATCAAAATGCGCGATGGCGCTGAGTTTAATTTGTGCGCCGCCGTTGGATTTAATGAAGATATGGTCGAGTGCGCTGGCGTCCTGTTGATATGGTTTGGCAACTTCCAGTACAACATGATATTCATTGCGCGGCGTATAGATAACAGAAATTTGCCGCTGTGCAAATGCATCCTGCAAAACCTGATCAATGGTTTCCATATCCACCCCTAATTGTGCGGCGCGGTCGCGATCTACCGTGATATTTACCCGCTGTCCGGCGGCATCCTGATCGCTAGAAACGTCGGTGATGCCGGATATATTGCGCAGTTCCGCAATAAATTTCGGTGACCAATGCTGCAAATCTTCCAACGATTCACTCCATAAGACAAATTGATATTGCGCGCGCGTGGAACGCCCGCCGATTTGGATATCTTGCGCCGCTTGCAGAAATGATGCGATGCCTTCGATTTGCGACAATTTTGGCCGCAGGCGCGCGATCACCTGCTCCGCAGTATCCTTGCGTTTATCCAGCGGTTTCAAAGCAATAAACATGCGGCCTTCTGCGCCCGTGGAAATGCCGCCGCCGGAGCCGACAAAGGAACCCATCGCATCCACCGCCGGGTCTTGCAGAATAATTTTAGTAACTTGCAGTTGCTTGGCCGCAATGGCTTCGAATGAAATATCGGTGCGCGCCTGGGTTGAACCCATAATCATGCCGGTGTCTTGTTGGGGAAAAAATCCCTTGGGCACATAGATATATAGGACAATGGTAAGAGCCACCGTTAGAAACATGACCATCAATACTAAACGTTGATGACGCATCACCCAATTCAATCCGCGCGCGTAATGATTTTCCAGCCAATTAAAAATTTTCTCACCATGATGTTGGGATGGCCGGGTATTAAAGCCGCGGCGCTGGCGCCAGACCATTAGGTGCGCGTAAAAGGTGGGCGTAATGGTGAGGGAAACAATCATTGATACCAGAATTGCCACCGTTAGAGTTACGGCAAATTCTCGAAACAGGCGGCCGATGATACCGCCCATGAACAATAAGGGAATAAATACCGCGACCAATGAAATACTGATCGAAATAACGGTAAAGGTAATTTCGCGCGCCCCCTTTGCGGCGGCTTCGAGCGGACTGTCACCATTCTCAACATGGCGCGTAATATTTTCAATCATCACAATAGCGTCGTCAACAACGAAGCCCACCGACACCGTAAGCGCCATCAATGAGATATTATCCAAACTATAACCGAGCAGCCACATGGCGGCAAAAGTTCCCGCGAGCGCCAGCGGGACGGTGACAATGGTTGCCATGGTCGGCGTCATGCGGCCCAGCGCGAAATAAACGACCAAAATCACTAGGGCGACGGAAATCATTAAAGTTTTTTCCACATCATTCACGCTGGCGCGGATGGTTTGTGTGCGGTCCGCCAGGATGGATAATTTACTACCAGCGGGCATCCAGCTTTCCAATTGTGGGAACAGTTTTTTGATATTACTCACCGTGTCAATCACATTCGCATTAGCTTGTTTCTGAATAATGATCAGTACCGCTTTGCCGGTATTATACCATCCGGCCTGTTGATCGTTTTCAACACTATTAGACACAGCCGCAATGTCCGACAGGCGCATTGCGGTGCCAGCGCCCGTGCGCAAAACAAGCGGCGCATAATTTTCGGCACCATTAATTTGATCGTTTGCGCCTATGGAAAAATGTTGCAACGGCCCTTCAAAGGCGCCTTTGGGTACATTTACATTGGATTGCGCGATGAGAGTGCGAACATCTTCGATGCCCAGGCCAGCTGAGGCCAATGCTTGCGGATCGACCTGTACGCGTACCGCGGGCTTGTCCGCGCCCGATAACGTCACTTGCGCCACGCCGTAAACTTGCGAAATGGCGGGCACCAAAATAGAATCGCAAATGTCATACAATTTTGACGGCGTCAAAGTATTCGATGTCACAGCCAAAACTAAAATCGGCGAGTCCGCGGGATTGAGTTTGCGGTAAGTCGGGGGGTTGGGTAGATCCACCGGCAAGTCGCTACCCGATGCATTGATCGCAGCCTGGATATCATGCGCGGCGCCTTCGATATCACGGCTGAGATCAAATTGCGCGATGATGTTCGCAGAACCTTCGGAGCTGGTTGACGTTAATTCATTCACGCCTGCAATCGTGCCGATGCGGCGCTCCAGCGGCGCGGCAACGGTTTCCGACATTGTTACCGGATCCGCACCGGGCAAACGTGCTGAAACGCCCACAGTGGGAAAATCGACATGCGGCAGGGGCGCGACAGGCAGATAGATGTATGCAACCGCGCCCACCAGAAAAACGCCGATTGCCAGCAGAAAAACCGCAATGGGCCGTGCAATGCATACCTGTGCGAGGCTCATGTCGGTTGTGCCTCAGGCACTGCGTTTTTATTCGCAAAACGCTGTTTAAATTTCTCCATCGCCAGATAAATCACCGGCGTCGTATAAAGTGTGAGTAACTGGCTGACCAACAATCCGCCGACAATTGAAATGCCCAACGGGCGGCGCAGTTCAGACCCCATGCCTTGGTCAAACGCCAAGGGAAGTGCGCCCAGCAGCGCCGCCATCGTCGTCATCATAATCGGACGGAAACGTAGCAGGCAAGCCTTGAAAATAGAATCATGCGGCGACAGATTTTCTTCACGTTCAGCCACCAGCGCGAAATCGATCATCATGATCGCGTTTTTCTTGACGATGCCCATTAGCAAAACAATACCGATCAGTGCGACCAATGATAAATCATTTCCCGTCAGCATGAGCGCTAATAACGCGCCCACACCGGCAGACGGCAGGGTGGATAAAATCGTCACGGGATGAATGGTGCTTTCGTACAAAACGCCCAGGACGATATAGATCACCACCATGGCGGCGAGGATAAGTAAGGGTTCACTCGCCAGCGAGGTTTGGAACTCCGCCGCATCGCCGGAATAATTGCCGACAATCGTATCCGGCATGCCGAGTTCACGTTGCGTGCGGTCGATGTCATGCACCGCATCGCCCAGGGACGCACCAGGCGCCAAATTAAAACTTAGCGTCACAGCAGGAAAAGCACCCTGGTGGCTGATCGAGAGCGGCGCGGTTATCGTCGTCACATGGGCAAACGAGCCAATGGGCACAAGGCCGCCATTGCTGGAATGGACATATAAACTTTGTAGCGCCTGCGGATTTTGCTGATACTCCGGCGTGACTTCTAAAATCACGTGATATTGGTTAGATTGCGCGTAAATAGTGGAAATTTGCCGCTGGCCAAACGCGTCATATAATGTATCGTCAATCGCCTGCGGTAAAATGCCCAGGCGCGCGGCCTGATCGCGGTCAATCGTGATATCAGATTTTAATCCGCTGTCTTCCTTATCCGATGCGACGTCGGTGAAAATGGGAATGGTTTTCAATTTCGCGATGAGTTTTTCCGTCCAGACGGACAGTTCCGCCGGATCCAAGTCTGCCAACGTATATTGATATTGCGTGCGGCTCATACGCGCACCGATTTGGATATCCTGCGCGGGCTGCATGTGCACAACGATGCCGGAGATAACTTGCAGTTTTTCATTCAGGCGCGTGATAATATTTTCGGCCGTCGCGTGGCGTTTGTCATTTGCCTTGAGCATCACGGTAATATGCCCGCTGTTGGCCGTGGCATTCACGGTGCCGACACCCAGAAACGATGCCACTGCGGTTACGTCCGGATCTTTTTGGATCTCCGCCGCCACTAGTTCTTGCAGCCGTGTCATTTCCGGAAAGGAAACCGTTTCCGGCGCATCGGTGGTGACGATGATTTGCCAGTGTCCTCCAAGCGGCAAAAAACCTTTGGGGATAATAATGTAAAGGATGATGGTGGCAGCAAAGGTGATGGCCACAATCAGCAGCGTTAATTTTTGATGATCCAAGACCCAGGACAGGCTGCGTTCATATTGCTGCGTCAGCCAGGCGAAAAATCCTTTTTCTTCTTCTTTTTCGTGATCCTGCAGCGTACCGGCCTTCAGCATATGACCGCACATCATGGGCGTGAGGGTGAGTGAAATCACCGCCGACGCCAAAACCGCGATGGTCAGTGTCAGCGCAAATTCGCTGAACAGGCGGCCAACAATACCGGTCATAAATAACAGCGGAATAAAAACGGCAATCAGGGAAACAGTTAAGGATACAATGGTAAAACCAATTTCTTTTGCGCCTTTAAATGCGGCTTCAAGCGGTTTCTCGCCAGCCTCAATATGGCGCACGATATTTTCGATCATCACGATTGCGTCATCGACAACGAAACCCGATGCAATAGTCAGCGCCATCAAGGACAGGTTATCCAAACTGAATCCACAGAGCGACATCACGCCGAGCGTCGCAATCAGTGATAATGGTAGCGCGACGCCTGGAATAATGGTTGCGCGGAGCGAGCGCAGGAAAAAGTAAATCACGATCACGACCAATAACACCGTCAGCATCAATGTGAATTGCACATCGGAAACCGATGCACGGACGGTTTGCGTACGGTCGGATAGGATGGATAATGTAATGCCCGCAGGCAGGGCAGTTTTGAGTTGCGGCAGGGCAGCCTTTACGCCGTCTGCTGTCGCCACCACGTTCGCGCCGGGTTGACGTTGGACGTCGATAATTACCGCAGGCTTGCCGTTCACCCAGCCGCCGACCTTCACATTTTCCACGCTGGCAACTACCTGGCCGACATCGTGCACGCGCACCGCCGTACCATTATGCGTTCCGATAATTAGCGTGGCATAGGTATTCGCATCGACGATTTGATCGTTCACGCCAAGCGTCAACGTCTGAAGTGCGCCGTTAAAACTTCCCTTAGGCAAATTCACATTGGCCTTACCCATCGCGATGCGGACATCTTCAAGGCTCAGGCCATAAGAAGATAGGCGTGATGGGTTGAGCTGAATACGCAAGGCGGGGCGCTGACCGCCTTCATCCACGACGCGGCCCACGCCGGTGACCTGTGATAATTTTTGCGCAAGCAGGGTATCTGCGACATCATTCACCTGCGTCATCGGCAGCGTATCCGATGTTAAGGCAAGTGTGAGGATGGGCGGATCGGCCGGATTAACCTTGGAATAGGTGGGCGGATAGGGTAGGCCTTGCGGCAAAACGCCGTGCGCCGCATCAATTGCAGCTTGCACATCTTCTGCCGCGGTATCCAGATTTTCATTTAAATTAAATTGCAGCGTGATCGCGCTGAGGCCTTCGGAACTCGTAGACAACATCGACGTCAAACCGGGAATTAAACCCAGCTGGCGCTCCAACGGTGCCGTGACCAAGGAGGCCATGGTATCGGAACTTGCGCCAGGCAGTTGCGTGGTGACCTGGATGGTGGGGAAGTCCACCTGCGGCAGCGCAGAGACCGGCAATAGATGGTATCCAAACGCGCCACCTAGTAAAACGGCCAGCGCCAGCAACCAAGTGGCAATAGGCCGCGCGATAAATGGCGCGGAGATGTTCATTGCGGTTTGTCCTGACTGCTTTTATCCGAACCGCCCTCTTTATGGTCATGATGATGTTTCTCGACGCCGCCGGATTTGTCATCCGGTTTTGCATCTGCTTTTTTATCTGTATCCGGTTTCTGGTCGCTTGCCAGCATCACTTTGCTGCCGTCCTGCAATTTCACCATACCGTCGGTGGCGACTTGGTCGGCGTCTTGCAGGCCGTCCGTAATCACGGTGATGTCATCTTGGGTCAGGCCGACCGTGACCGGACGAATTTTAACGGTTTTATCCACTTGTAATAGATAAACATAGGTGCCTTGCGGACCGCGTTGTATCGCAACGGTTGGAACCGTCAAAACGTTTTGTTGTGTGGTTACTAACAATCGCACATTGGTGAAACCACCGGGCCAGAGCAAATGATCTTTATTTGGAAAAGTGGATTTTAATTTGATGGTGCCGGTCGTTTGATCAATCTGATTATCCACCAATTCTAACACACCGGTATCAACAATGGTTTTATTATCCTGCCCTAAAGCCAACACAGTCAATTTTGTGCCATGATTTTTAGGTGCATTGATTTGCGTCATGATATTTTGCAAATCCTGTTGCGGTAGGCTAAAAATTACGGAAATCGGCTGTAATTGTGTCAGCACGACAATCCCGCCTGTATCACCGGGTTGGATCAAATTGCCCACGTCCACTTGGCGGATGCCAGTGCGGCCGTTAATTGGTGCGGTGATATGTGTGTAACTCAATTGCGCGCGGGTATTTTCAATCGCCGCATTGTCGGCGCGCACAGTGGCGGTGAGTTGTGCAACCGTCGCGCGCTGGGTATCCAGAATTTGATGCGCGATATCCGCTCCTAAATTTTCATAGCGCGTCAAATCGCGTTGCGCGTTTTCTAAATTAGCGGCATCTTTATCGCGCGTCGCGACCGCACTATCATAAGCGGCCTGATAGGTGCGCGGATCAACGATGGCAAGCAAGTCCCCCTCATGCACATCCTGTCCTTCATTGAATAAGACTTTATCCAGGTGCCCGGCAACCTGCGTGTGAACTGTAACGGTATTATAGGCTGAAATTGTGCCCAAGCCGTCCAGATAAACCGGCACATCTTCGCGCACAGCGGCGGCGGTTTGAATCACCACTGGCGGTTGATGACGCGCAGTATCTTTTGGTTTTGGCCAGAAATACCAGCCCGCCACGCCAATCAAAATTAATACTAAAATAAATGTAATCGGTGTACGCCACGTGCTATGTTGCGGCTCGCGCGGATGATGGGGCGACGGTTGTTCAGCGTCATCTTCATAAGGCCCGTAATAGATTGGATCATTATCGTCCATCACTCAGCCTCCTGGGCCAGATTCTGTTTTACTAACTCTAATAGGTCGCGCATGCGTTGCAAATCCGCGGCGCCAATCCCGGCAAAGGCTTTTTGCCGCACGGTGTGGGCGATGGCGCGCAGTGCGCGGGTGTGTGGCTGGGCCTGACGGGTTAAATACAGCAGCCGCATACGGCGGTCGGTTTTGTGTGGGCGGCGTTCGATCCAGCCCTTGGCCGCCAGACGGTCCAGGGTGCGCGTCAGGGTAATCGGGCGCACTTCCAGTAAAGCCGCCAATTCAGTTTGCGATAAGCCTTCCTGGCGTTTGATGTGTGCCAGCGTCTGGTATTGCGCGCGCGTCAGGCCGGTTTCCGTGGCGTTTTTATCAAATTCGCGCCGGAATAGGCGCGCCACGTCGCTTAGCAAAAAGCCCATTCCGCGTGTTTCGTCTGTTTCAAGCATGAAGGTTTTTTGATTCACCAAGATAGCTTATAATAAGCTAGCTTATCATATTTACGACTGCTGTCACATTAAATCTTATTAAGTTAAAAATTAATGCGGGAATGGCAGGTGACCGAGATTTGTTATAGGCGTGCTGCGCCGTGCGAAGTCCAGAATGGTTTGGATATTATCCTCATTTTCGGGGCCGCAGAATAGAACCCCGGCGAGGGGCAATGCGCGCGTGCGAATGGATTCTAGCGACAACAAAGTATGATTAATTGTGCCAAGCGTGGTCCGTGCCAGCAAAATAATCGGCGCTGGCGCGATATCCTGCATTTGCGCGAAGAGATCAATTTGCAATAAATCGCGTGTGATAGGGACCATCAATCCGCCCGCGCCCTCAATATAGATGGGAGATTGGAAAGGAGAGATGGGAGAAAGATGTTTTTTGTAATCATCCAGGATTTTTTCTGGATCAATTGTGATGCCATCCAATTCCGCCGCGCGATGGGGTGATAGCCTGGGTGTAAAATAATAGGTCTCCGGCAGAAAATGTTCAGAGGAAAGGTCGGTTTGGGCGCGCGCGATATCCGTATCCGTCTGTCCCGACTCGTCAACACCGGATTGTATCGGCTTCCAATAACGGCCCTCGTTATTCCGCAACAATTCTATCGCTGCCGTGGTCTTTCCTACATCTGTATCCGTTCCTGTAATAATATAGGCAAGCGCAGGGGGCAAAAGGGGAGTCATCCCATTATGATACCGTCGTGGCGTGTGATTGGTAACAGGATCATTTTCCTATGCCATCTCACGAAATTCCATGATTCCATAGCAGAATATAGTATTATCAGTGACTTAACCAAAATTATGCATATCAAAAATTTAAAGCGAAACATCAAAAAACTTCTTAACAAATATTCCCATTAGGATTATATTCAAAACAATGCTTGCCACAGGATTCAAACTCGCAGATAAACAATCCTTCATTTGCCATCGTCGTAATGCTTGATTATGGTTTGACGCATGGAAAATTTTATCAACCATCTCTGGCAATTTATTCAATCGGCTGCATCGCCTGTGGCGACTCGGCTGGATTACGCATGGAATAACGGGATTTGGGGACATGAAATTAAGGGCGCCATGCTGTTATGCATTTATTTGGTAGTGGCGTTTTTGCTGCGCCGGCCATTTGCTTGGATGGTTGTCACATGGTTGCACCACATTTCGCGGCGCGTGTCCGATGATTGGTTGAACGGGCAAATTGTGATGGCGCTGCGCGGCCCTATTCGGGCGTTGCCCATATGGATGGGCGTGGCTTTGAGCAATGAAGCGCTGCATTTACAGCCGCGGCAGGAAGCCATTGCGGATCATGTGGTTACTTCATTGGGCGCGGGAATTTTATTCTGGGCTTTTTTGGTTGTGCTGCGGCCCTGGTCGAAACAATTGATGCGGCTGGAAGGCAAATTGACGCGGCCCATGATTTCATGGATGGCCAAGGGTTTGCGGGTCGTTGTGGTGATTATCGCTTTTGCCGCCATTTTGAACATTTGGGGCATTCAAATTGGGCCGATTCTGACCGGCTTGGGATTACTGGGCGCTGCGGTGGCCTTGGGCGCGCAAGATTTATTTAAAAATCTGATTGCGGGCGTCATGATTCTTACGGAACGGCGGTTTGATCTTGGCGACTGGATTTTGGTGGAAAATGTGGTGGAGGGTGATGTGGAGCGTATCGGTTTCCGCTCAACCCTTGTGCGGCGCCTGGATAATGCAGCGGTCTATGTGCCGAATACCAAACTTGCGGATGACGCGGTAATCAATATTTCGCGCATGAAACAGCGCCGTATCATGTGGACGATTGGCGTAGAATACCGCGCCAGCCTGGCAAAGATTGAGGCTATTACGGTGGACATCCGCGCCTATATCGCGGCTAATCCAGATTTTGTCGCGATGGATAAAACCCGTAGTTTTGTCGGCTTGGATAAGTTTTCAGACACAGCAATTGATCTGCTCGTAGTCTGTTTCACAAATAAAGTTCGCTGGGCGGATTATGTGGAAGTCAAAGCTGCCTTGGCCAATGAAGTCAAACGCACCCTGGAGCGCCACGGCGTGAACTTCGCCGCCGCCAGTAAGAATGTGAGCGTTGCCAATGCGGCGGATGTGACTGCTATGGTGGCTGGAACCATGGGCGCGGCGGCAGCCGGATAGGGCGGTATGGAAGCGCTAATTCAGGAAGACGACTTGCAACTTTATCTTTGAAAATTTTATCTAACCAAACACACGGCGCTCTCGTTAGGTTGTCAAGATAATCAAATCCTAATCCACATAATTCCTCTTTACTTTTTAATCCTTGGCTATTTACTAATTCCGAGCCGCAGATCATTTTTTCAAAATGACTTACCATTTCGTCTATTAAATTCGGAGGCATTTCACTTTTCAAAAAAAAGACAATAAGCGGTGCGGCCAATTGTATATCAACAAAAATACAGGTATCATTTTTGTTGCCGAGATCAGATCTTTTAATGTATCTCTTGCTTTTTAAAAGTTCTTTGGGTGGTGCGTATAAATTTGCGCCTAAGAAATGTTTTAACGCTTTATGGGATCGATCTCTAAGTATATAGGCGGCTTCGGGATTTAAGCATTTGCGTGAATTGATGTAAAATCCGAACTGCCAAACGGCGCAGGCAAAATCCGCAATGTCCATATAAGTTTTGCTTTCATTGTTTCCATCACCATCACTGCCGTCACCCTCTCCGCCACCGCCATTACCGTCATCTCCCATATCTATAGGTGGTGCACCATTTCCAGGGCCACGGTATGATTTTGTAAACCATGCAGCCGTTTCATCAAACTCTTTGTTGGAAATGGTTCCTCGCGGCCTGGCTATTTCAATAGTGGGCATAATTTATTGTCCAGGCGGTTGGGGCTGCTGCTGCGAGTTGAGTCCATTATTATTAAGAAAATCATCCGGATTCAATGTCGCCAGATAGGGCTTGATAAGATCGTCGAAGATAGTTTTCATCCATTGTCCCAGCGGATTTATTAATGCGGGTAGAGGCTTATATCCACTAATCATTAAATCTGAGTGGCTTGCCATCTCTGGCATAAAGCCCTTCATCTTATCAGTGACATCATTTTTAATTGCTTCTATTGATTCCAATTGTGTTTGACCTACAAGAAAAAGATTATTTATAATAAAAGAAAGCGCCGTTGGATAATGCAAGAAGATGCTTATATTTGCTGTATTTTCAGTTTCATCAGCCTGCCATCCAAGGCTGCCTTGATATGTATTACTATCACGATTAAATAAGACAGTGCTTAAGAAATCACGAAATTTCTCAAAAGAATTATCTGCAAATATGTTTACCGTGCTATTGGATAAGCGGCCCTCCCTACACAATACTAAGCCAATGCCATGAAAACTTGTAACAAATTCAAATAGATCCGCGTATTCCCCCTTACCATTTCCTTGTCCGTCGTCACCATTGTCATCTGGTGGTTGATTGGATGGAGGGGGGCCTCCGCCTAAAATATCTTGCAAAGTCCATGGATATGAATGAACGGCCTCATCGCATGACGTGATACCACTGGTTGGCGATTCAAGAGTAGTGCTGCCCATAAAAATTTCCTTATCTTATCCATCTGACCATAATCCTAAAAGATAACTAACCAAAAAAGCAACTTTTTCTTTGCTTCTAAACCTAGGTACAGCCCTTTAGATGCCGCCCATTTCACTGCCCAGGCGGTGCGGGCGGGGGAGGTGTGATATTGGGAGAATTAACCCCAGGAACAGAAGGATTTCTTATCGGTACAAAAGTCGGTTTGACACGTTGATCCAGGATTTCCTTTAACCAGACCTTGGGGTCAGGTTGTCTGGCCGATAACAAAATTAATTCATCCTGAGCTTCATCCGATGGAGGTGAAAGCAATTCTCCTAATTTTGAAAAGCCGGAAAGTTTTAATTCCAATTCGCTTTTTTTCGTTTCTTCGACGACCTGAAATATCCGTTCATCCAGTTCAACCTGAAGTTTCGCCAGATCGTCCGGCTTTATATAAGAAAAAAATTCTATAATAATGGGTTCTTCAAAAGCGCCAGCGGGAACATGAATGGGAATAAAAATTTCCCTGGGGTCATCCTTGATATAATCATCATCATAATTGGTATTATTGCCATAAAGAATATCTGCGCAAAATTTATAAAAAGCATTATAATTATTAAATTCGCCTTTTCTGTCGTTGGATATAAGATTTTGATCCATTCCCCATAAAATCACCTCACGCAAGGCAACTGCATAAAGGGTAACATCCACATAATAATTTGGACCGTGTGAGGAAAATTGCTGCTCGCTTCGTCCCTGTTGCGGGGGGCCGATGGGCGGCCCTCCCCAGGGTGGAATCCAATCATCTTCGGGAAAATCCTCCCCTTCTGATAATCGGGTCCTTTTATTTTTACTTGAAGGTTCCCATGCAATTGTGACCATTCTAACTTCCTCTGCATTTATGATGCCTGATCATTTTATGGGAAAGATGATCTTGAAAGCAATTTTTTTCTTTAGGGCTGGATTTCTCTTGCATTCCCCCCTGGGAAACCGCTATAAACCACTTCCTTGGTGGCGGGGCAGGGCATGCCTAATCCACCTCAGATAACATTCATCCTCACGGAGACTGAAATGCCCAAGATGAAGACCAAATCCGGCGCCAAAAAGCGCTTTAAGGTGACGGCGAACGGTAAAGTTGTGTTTAAACAAGCGCATACCCGCCACCGCCTGATCAGCAAACCCAAACAGATGAAGCGTAAAGCACGCGGCACCGCCGTTATCAATGATAGTGATGCGCGCATCATTATGGGTTGGATGCCATACGCGCGGAAAGGGGCATAAGAGATGACACGTTCCCTTCCCAAAGTTGCCGGCAAAGCCCGCAAAGCGAAGATTTACAAAGCCGCCGCCGGTTATTATGGCCGCCGCAAGAATACCATCCGCACCGGCCGTCAGGCGGTTGAAAAAGCGGGACAGTATGCTTACCGTGACCGCCGCGTTAAAAAACGCGATTTCCGCGCCCTTTGGATTCAGCGGATCAACGCCGGTGTACGCTTGCACGGCCTGACCTATTCCAAATTCATGGGCTTGATGATTAAAGCCGGTATCGAACTAGACCGCAAAGTCCTATCGGACATGGCCATCCACGATGCACCTGCATTTGAAGCCTTGGTAAAACAGGTAGCAGCGTAACTGCTGCCTGTTGCCAGTTATCTATGATTGGCATAAATAGCGTGATGCGTATTTGCTTTGCGTTTTTTGTTGTGCTCTTGTTTGGGGCGGCGGTGACGCAGGCGCAATCAAAACCTGTAGCGCCAGACACAATATTAACATCACAAATGCTGACGCACTGGTGCCGAGATGCGCACGCCATTACAGCTGGTTTAAACGTGATGCCGGTTTCACAGCTGGATCAAATTCATAGCAATGCAACGTCATGCGTGGGATATTTGCGCGGTTACCTGGACAGCGAAATCCATATCCGCACCTTGGTGCCGCAAATGGGCCCTTGCGCGGTAGTTCCGGACAATGCGCGTCTTGTCGCCATATTTCTAAATATGATTGATCAGCCGGGTTGGAAAGATTTGCCGCTGCGGGATTTAATGGTTGAATTCAGTAATTATTTTTGTCCCGCCAATGTACCGCGCATGGCGACAGTAATACAGCCATCCGCCATTTCTGGCATGCCACAACCTACAAAACTAAAGATGGCTATTATGCCAGCTATTGTGAAATCAATTGCACCGGAAAGCCAATTCGCGCGTCCTTATGGGCCATAAATACGCATGAAGAAAGATTTTTGTTTAAGCGCCATGCTTTAACATTGTGGTTTTTCTGCGTGAAGCTGCAGATACCGGTTTCCCCCTAATCGTATACTCTGCCCCTAATTTTTGTACTTGCGTTGCCATGTTTTGATAAGCCGCATCCGCTGTTGGATTTGCAGCATGGCAGCCATCGGTTTCAATATAGTCAGTTATGAGTTCCATAAGGTTAACCCCCAGTGGTTTACCATTCGTGCCAACCTCAACAGCAAAAAGTGTGGCACCAGCAGTATTGGGTGGTACATCGCCAAGCGTCCATTGCGGCATCAAATGATCAATGGGAAGCGGGGTCTGTCCCGCCGCCAAGGCAGCCTGCACCTTTCTGGTATGCTCGGGCATATGTTCCTGGGCGATCACGCCAATTGGCAATCCCTGGTCCTTGATATTTTGAATGGCTGCCTTTTTAGATTGGGTTAATGCATCGACGGCTGTTTCTTCACATGCATTATGATAGGGGTCCCTTTTGTCTCCCCTATATGCGTTTCTCGCAGCACGACCAACCTGTCTCTGACAACTTTCGTATAGGGTTTGATGTGTCCTAGCAACATAGTCTCCATCCACGCAACTATAACCAATCAGAGCTTGATGCGATGGTTGTTCAGAACTGGCCGGCGAGGGGTAAATTTGGCTGGTGGTAAAGGCCACCACTTGCTGTTCGGGATCGACTAAAACCGTTAGCAATCGCCGGGTGCTGCCTTCAGGGGCTTTATATGCTGCCATCCATGCTGCGGGTGATTCACTTTCTGCGTAGCCAGGATAATCCTTTTCCAGCAAACGATTTGCCTGAAGCGTGAGTGATTCAATTGCATCCTCGTTAGTAAGTTCATGGACATGAATAGGCGTTAATGTTTGGTTTTTAGATGTTTTAGGCATGAATTTTTCCTTGCGATTTCCTTATATTTAACATAGGTCCATAATATTACAAAATCCTGAATATTGCAAGGAATTCTCTTAAATTCCTTGCAGTTAAAATAAAAATATCTTTCCAGCATGCAATTCAATCTGTAAGACTGCCGGAAATGAATGCTTTGGAACAATTAAAGTCTGACCTTGGTTCTGCTATCGCGGGTGCGGCGGATATAGCGGCATTGGAGGCCGTGCGCGTGCACGCGCTTGGTAAAAAAGGTGTGATTACGGAGCAATTAAAATTGTTGGGTGGCATGGATGAGGCCGCGCGCAAAACTGCGGGTGCGGCAATTAACGAATTGAAAGAAAGCATCTCTGCCACATTGGATTCTCGTCGCGCAGAATTGCAGCGTGCGGAAATGTCGGCGCGCCTGGCGAATGAACAAATGGATGTGACCTTGCCGCCGCGAGCGATTGCCGATGGCCGTATTCACCCAATCTCCCAGACCATCGAGGAGATTATTCAAATCTTTGCACAGATGGGATTCAGCCTGGCGGACGGCCCCAATATTGATGATGACTTTCATAATTTCGGCGCGCTGAATTTTCCAGACGACCACCCCGCACGTGAAATGCATGATACCTTTTATCTGCCGAATGCATCGGATGGACGAAAAATGCTGCTACGCACGCATACTTCAACGGTGCAGGTGCGCACCATGCAAAATCTTGGGCAAAACCAAAAACCGCCCATCCGGATTATCACTTGCGGTCGGACATACCGCAGCGATTATGACATGACCCACACGCCGATGTTCCACCAATGCGAAGGCCTGATGATTGATAAGGCGACACACATGGGCCATCTGAAAGGCTGTTTGCAAGATTTTCTGCGTGCGTTTTTTAACGTGGATGATTTGCCCATCCGTCTGCGCCCGTCGTTTTTTCCATTCGTCGAACCAGGAGCCGAGGTTGATATCGGCTGTTCTCGCCGAGGCGGCGAATTGAAGATCGGCAATTACGGTGATTGGCTGGAAATCCTCGGCTGCGGCATGGTGCATCCCAATGTTTTGACGGCTTGCGGCATTGATCCAAATGAATACCAGGGTTTTGCATTTGGCATGGGCATCGAACGCCTTGCGATGCTGAAATACGGTATTCCCGATTTGCGTACCTTCTTTGAAGGCGACGCGCGTTGGCTGAAACATTATGGTTTTGGTTTGTACGACCAACCCAACATCGCGGTGGGGTTGGTATGAAATTCACGTTATCTTGGCTGAAACGTCATCTCGACACGAATGCGACTGTGGATGAAATTGCAGCAACACTCACGCGCATCGGTTTGGAAGTTGAAGAGGTTGAAGATCCGGCGGAAAAACTGAAAGATTTCATCGTGGCCGAAGTACGCGAAGCCGCGCAGCATCCCGGTGCTGACCGCCTGAAGGTTTGTAAAGTTTGGGACGGCACAAAAGAACTGAATATCGTTTGCGGTGCCCCGAACGCGCGTGCGGGCATTAAAGTCGTCTTGGCACCTGTGGGCGCTGTGATTCCAAAAACCGGCGAAGCATTAAAGCTGGGTAAGATCCGCGGTGAAGAATCGCAAGGTATGATGTGTTCTTATCCAGAGTTGGAATTGGTCGGCGAAGATAAAGGGATTATTGAATTGGCTGCCGATGCTCAGGTTGGTGCGCTTGCCGCCGATGCGCTGGGCGCAACCGACGCAATTTTCGAAATCGGACTGACACCAAATCGAGGTGATTGCGCAGGTGTGCGCGGCATCGCGCGTGATTTGGCGGCGGCGGGCTTGGGCACGTTAAAGCCATTGTCTGAATTTAAATTGCAATCATCCGGTAAATCGCCGGTCAAGGTCGTGCGCGACGTGCCGGATGATAAACTTTGTCCTGTTTTTGCCGGTTATTATATTAAAGGTGTCAAAAACCGCCCGTCGCCGCCTTGGCTTCAAAAATTGTTGAAGGATGTCGGTCTGCGTCCCATTTCTGCGCTGGTGGATGTGACGAATTTTTTCACGCTTGATATGGCGCGCCCGATGCACGTGTTTGATGCCGATAAAATTGTCAATCAAACGCTTACTGTTCGCATGGCGCGCGACGGTGAAAGTTTCGTCGCTTTAAACAATAAAAGTTATGTGATGAATTCAAGCATGGTGGTCATCGCAAATGAAGCAGAAACGTCGCTCGCCGGAATTATCGGCGGCGATGCGATGGGATCGGACGACAAGACGCAAAATGTTTTGCTCGAAGTTGCGCTGTGGGATCCGAATAATATTGCGCGTTCTGGCCGTGCTGTAGATGTAAATACAGATGCGCGTTATCGCTTTGAACGCGGCGTGGATCCGAAAATTACGATCTTATCCGCCGGCTTAGCGGCGCAGATGATTGTCGAACTATGCGGCGGTGAAATTTCTGAATTGATTTGTGAGGGTAGCGAACCGGATAACGCGCGCACTTATATATTACGGACGGACCGCGTGAGAACACTGGGCGGGTTGGATTTGCCCATTGAACGCCAGCAAAAAATTCTGGAGGATTTGGGTTTCGTCGTTACGAGCGAAAAAGACGTTTTACGTGCCGCTGTTCCATCTTGGCGGCCGGACATATTGGGCGAAGCGGATTTGGTCGAAGAAATCCTGCGTATTCATGGGTTAGATAACATTCCGGCGGTTTCGGTGCCGCGCGAACAAGCTGTGCCTCCACCTGCGGTGAATGATGTTCAGCGCCGTTTATTACGCGCACGCCGCGCCTTGGCTGGGCAAGGTTTACTGGAATCTGTCACCTGGTCTTTTGTCACGGAAAAAGAAGCTGTCGCATTTGGCGGCGGGGCGGCAGCGTTGAAATTAGTAAATCCGATTTCATCCGATATGTCGGACATGCGGCCAACGCCGCTACCGGGGTTACTGATTGCACTGCAACGGAACTTCGCGCGCGGCATTATGCCTGCAGGACTATTTGAAATCGGCCCGGCATTTTTGGGGATCGAACCGCAGGATGAAAAAACCATTGCCGCCTGGGTGCGGCCCACGCAACACATCCGCCATTGGCAGGGCGCACAGGGGGCGGACGTGATGACGGTTAAGGCTGATGTTTTTGCCGCACTGAATGCGATGGGTCAGAATACAGATTTGCCCATCACGCGTCAGGCGCCGGATTATTATCATCCGGGAAGTTCAGGCGCGCTATATATAGGCCGGAATCCTGTTGCCTTTTTCGGTGAACTGCATCCTGAAGTTTGTGCGATTTATGAGTTTAAGGCCGCTCCGGTAATGGCGGAAATTATCCTCGATAACCTGCCGCCGCAAAAGAAAAAGGGCAGTGCGAAGCCAATATTGGATGCTTCGCCACTGCAACCTGTTACACGCGATTTTGCCTTTATTGTACCCGACGTGTTACCCGCCGCCGACCTCGTGCGTGCCGTCAAACTGGCCGACCGTAATTTGATTGCCGATGTCCAGGTTTTTGACGTTTATGCGGGTAAGGGTATGGCGACGGGCAATTGGTCTGGCACAACGCCTGAAAAATCCATCGCCCTTTCCGTCACCATTCAGCCGCGAGAAAAAACGCTGACCGATGGCGAAATTGAGACACTATCCAATACTATTATCGCTGCGGCCGCAAAGGGAGGCGCTAGGATTAGGTAGCACCCTTTAAGTTACGGTACTGGCGTTGATGCATGTTGCCCGGGTTGCGGTACTGGGTTTGGCAGTTTTGCGTTTAATGCCGATTGGAGTGCTCTATAGCTGCCAACGAGTATTGCATAGGTAACAGAAACACCATAATAACTTCCAATGTATTCATTTGGCTTTTCACCTTCTGCCTTAAGCAAGGTTTGATTTGCAAGAGATCTATTTGCTACATTTAATACAGCCTCTACAGTCTTATTTGCGTATGTCTCGGTATGAGATCTCGAAAGCGCGCGCATTGCCTCTGGATTGGGTTCTATAGCCAATGTGCTTTCTTGTGAGGAATATGTAATTCTTTGTACTGTTTTATTTTCGTCTAGAGCCACTTCACAAGTAACGGTTAAATTATTTTCCATAGCTTTTTCTCCTGGCGGGTTGGCTATGAGCGTAATATTAAGCCTTCAGAAAGCGCAATTGCAAGAAAAATTGTCTAAATTATATGGTTTTCCCTTGCCCCCAGCAAATCAAAGGCTATAAATCTGCCCATGGCAGCCTATCAATACGTTTATACCATGTCCAAAATGTCCCGCGCTTACGGGCAAAAAGTCATTCTGGACAATATCACACTGGCGTTTTTGCCGGGCGTTAAAATCGGCGTTTTGGGCGCGAACGGTGCGGGAAAATCCACGCTGCTGAAAATTATGGCCGGGCGCGATAAGGATTTTACCGGCGAAGCCTGGGCAGCCGAAGGTGCGCGCGTTGGATATTTAGAGCAGGAGCCGCAACTCGATCCAGCCAAGACCGTTTTGGAAAATGTCATGGAAGGCATGGGCGAGCGTAAAGCCCTGGTGGATGAATATAATGAAGTCTCCGCGCGCTTTGCCGAGGAAATGACGGATGATGAGATGAATAATCTTATCACGCGTCAGGCGGAATTGCAGGAAAAGATTGATGCAGCGGATGCCTGGAATTTAGAACGCGAAGCGGAAATCGCCATGGATGCGCTGCGCTGCCCGCCCGCGGATTCTGAAGTTACCAAACTGTCGGGCGGAGAGCGCCGCCGCGTCGCGTTGTGCCGGTTGCTGCTGGCGAAACCAGATTTGTTATTGCTGGATGAGCCGACCAACCACTTGGACGCGGAATCGGTTTCATGGTTGGAGCGTACATTGCGCGAATTTGCGGGCACGGTGGTGATGATTACCCACGACCGTTATTTCTTGGATAACGTCACGGGCTGGATTTTGGAACTCGACCGCGGTCGCGGGATTCCGTACGAAGGGAATTATTCCACTTATCTGGATGCAAAAGTAAAACGCGCGCAACAGGAATCGCGTGATGAAGAAGGCCGCCAGAAGGTTCTCGAGCGTGAAAAAGCCTGGATGGGCGAAACCGCCAAGGGACAGCGCGTGAAGAATTCTGCGCGTATCAAGCAATACGAAGAATTGATGTCGGCATCTGAAAACCAGCAGCTGGGCAGCGCGCAGATTATTATCCCCACGCCGCCGCGTCTGGGTGAAAACGTGATTGAAGGCGTCGGCATTAACAAATCATTCGGCGATCGCATGTTGATTGAGGGCCTGAATTTCAAACTGCCGCGTGGCGGGATTGTCGGTGTTATTGGCCCGAATGGCGCCGGAAAAACGACATTATTCCGAATGATTACCGGCGGCGAGAAACCCGATGCGGGCCAAATGAAAATCGGCGACAGTGTAAAGCTGGGTTACGTCGACCAGTCGCGCGATAGTTTGTCCGGCGATAAAACCGTCTGGCAGGAAATTTCTGAAGGCAATGAATTGATTGACCTGGGCAAACGCACCATGCAATCGCGCGCCTATGTTTCATCCTTTAATTTTAAAGGATCGGATCAACAGAAAAAGGTTGGTACGCTGTCGGGCGGGGAACGCAACCGCGTG
>Ga0207695_10000832_pt1 | contig 57182 bp, 50 predicted proteins | sample KBSC54metaG_FD_184354 | JGI IMG/M metagenome (GOLD analysis project Ga0207695, IMG submission 184354) | Corn rhizosphere microbial communities from Kellogg Biological Station, Michigan, USA - KBS C5-4 metaG (SPAdes) (version 2) | ecosystem: Host-associated > Plants > Roots > Rhizosphere > Soil...
CCCAGAGCGGTTCGAACTCAATCGCAAATGTAGTGTAGACTCAGCCATTGCCTGAACTGATTCTTAAGGGCTTAGATGGTTTTTCACCGGTATGGTGACGAACTTAGGTTAGCTCAAAAAATCAACAACCGGTATGCCACCCTGGAAGAAGCGGAGTTCTGTAATTTGATCGGACACCAAATCGAGAATCGAGGACGCATCCATCGCCTGGGCAGCGCGTCGCTACCAACGTTCCGCTACTGGATGCAAACAGAGGTCCACGTCTACGCGTTTTCCATTGCCGTCAATATCCTGCTGTCGTTCTATCCATTCCTGATCGTGATGGTTTCCATCTGCCATAACGCCTTACATTGGAAGGGCGCGGAAAATGCCGTTTATCTCGCTCTGGGCGATTTCTTCCCCGACGACCTCGGCCACTACATCAGCCGGAATCTGCGCGCCGCCGTCGAAACCCGCCACCCTGTCCAATGGCTATCGATCCTGTTGCTATTCTTCACCGCCAACGGAATCTTCGAACCTCTGGAAGTCGCCATGAACCGGGCCTGGGGCGTTCGCAAAAATCGTACTTTTTTCAAAAACCAGCTCGTCAGCCTCGGACTGATCTTCGCCTGCGGCGCCCTGGCGCTCATCTCCACTGTCCTCACGGCGGTCAATCGCGAGGCAGTGCCGAAAGCCAGCGTCGCAATGAGCCTCGTCTTCTTTAAAGCGGCCGCAGTCCCCATGTCGTTCCTCGGCCTCTTCCTTATTTACTGGATATTGCCGAACCGGAAACTCCCGCCGAAGGATTTCGTTCTCCCCGCGATCACCGTCGGACTTCTGCTGGAAGTGCTCAAATATCTCAACATCCTCACCTGGCCGTGGCTCCGCATAAAGTTGCAACACGAATACGGGCCGTTTTATTATGCGATCGCAATCGTGTTGTGGAGTTTCTGCGCCGCTTTGCTCATCCTGGCTGGCGCAGAGTGGTCCGCACGCCGGGCGCTGCGCGATGATCCGGCAAGTTGATAAACTTTGGATAGAATCAATAAGATTGCCATGTCAAAAAAACGAGAACTTACCCGCCGCGAGATGGTGCAACTGGCTGGAGCGGGAGCCGCAGCCGTCGCCGGCGCACCCGCCTTCCTGAAAGCTCGAGCCGATAATAATCAGGTGCAATTCGGCATGATTGGCACCGGCAGCCGCGGCACCTATTTACTAAAACATCTGAGGGGCGTAGATAACGGCCATTGCGCCGCGCTCTGCGACGTTTGGGAACCCAGCCTCGACGAGGCCGCCAGTACAATTGGCACTAATCCTAAGAAATACAAAGATTATCGCGATCTGCTCTCCGATAAAAACGTCGACGCGGTCCTGATCGCTGTTCCGCTCTACAAGCATTTTCCCGTCACCAAGGACGCGCTGCTCGCCGGCAAGAACGTCTTCTGCGAGAAGAGCCTGGTCTTCAAGCAGGAAGAAGTCCACGAATTGCGCGAGTTAGCCAACTCCCGGCCGAAACAGACCTTGCAGGTCGGCCTTCAGCGGCGCTACAGCCAGTTTTACCAGGCCGTAAAACAGATGGTCGATAAAGGCACGTTGGGCACGGTCACTCATATGCGTGGCCAATGGCATCGCAACACCGTGGCCAAGGATCCCTGGAACAAACCTATTCCGCCGGGCCGCACCGACAAAGAGCAAAACTGGCGAAAATATCGTGAATTCTCCGGCGGTCTCACCGCCGAGCTCGGCTCGCATCAGATGGATGTGGCCGATTGGATGTTCGGCTCCCCCTTCGAGCACGTCATCGGACTCGGTGGACAGGATTTCATCCACGACGGCCGCGACATTTTCGACAACATTCAGTTGATCTTCAAATATCCGCAGGGCCGGAAGTTTCTCTACAGTTCTATCACCACCAACGGCTCGCTCGACATGCTGCGTTCCGAGCGCCGCGAATTCGGCGAAGAGATTCTCGGCACCGACGGCTCGGTCCACATCACATTAGGGGGCGACGATTTTCCGGCCACCGCAATGTGGTTTCCGGAGCCCCCGAAGCCACAAGTCAGCGGCGCAAAGAAAGAAAATGTGAAAGCCGGCGCCACCATTGCTACCGGAGCCGCTGCGAAAGGTTTGCCGGTTTTCCTCGGCAAGGATCAAATCGACCTGCAAAACGATTCGTTCATTAATCGGGAAATGAAATTTGCGCGTCACTGGCTGGCCAACAAAGGCATCATGATGCCGGAAGAGGACAAAAATCCGGTCGACGTCGAGCTCTCGTCGTTCTTCGACGATTGCCGCACCGGCAACCGTCCGAAGTCAGATCTCGAAGTCGGTCTGGCTGATTCAGCCGGCGTAATCCTGGCCAATCGCGCCATGTACGAAGAACGCCGCGTTTACTACAACGAGATCAACCAGCCACCGAAGAAGGCTTGATCTCAAAGCTCGCGCGAGCATGAGCGGACGCATGCCCATGTCTCCCGGATGTCGTCGCGCGTAGTGTGTACGCTGCCGATCGCCAGCCGCAGTACAAATTGTCCGTTCAATACCGTATGCGAAAGGAACGCAATCCCCGACGCATTCACCAATTCCAATAATTTGCGGTTCTGTTCATTCGTTCCCAAAAACCGGAAACACACCAGCGAGAGCGGAACCGGCGCCGAAAGTTCGAACTCGGGATCGAGACGGATCTCCGCCGCCAGTTCCTGAGCCCAGGTGATATGCGAGCGGATGATTTCCGTCACCCGTTCGCGCCCGAAAGCCCTCATTACAAACCAAAGTTTCAACGCGCGGAACCGCCGCCCCAGCGGCACGCCGTAATCCATGTAATTCACCGCGCGCTCATCCTCGGCGGTTTTCAAAAACTCGGCCACAAACGAGAATGTGCACCGCAGAATCTCCGGCCGCCGCGTGTAAAACGCGCTCAAATCGATCGGCGTGAACATCCACTTGTGAGGATTCACCACAATCGAATCAGCCCTGTCGCACGCATCGAGCAACCACCGGAATTCCGGCACAACCGCGGCCACGCCTGCATACGATGCATCCACGTGCAGCCACGCGCCATGATCCGCAGCAATCTTCCCAATCGCTCTCACCGGATCGATACTCGTAATCGAAGTTGTCCCAACCGTCGGAGTTACGCAGCAAGGTTTCTTCCCCGCCCTCACGTCAGCTTCCATAGCCCACGCCAGAGCCTCCGGCTTCATTCGGAAATCCGAGTCCACGGAAATTCTGCGCACATTATTCTGACCAAACCCCAGCGCGATGGCGCCCTTTTCCACCGACGAATGCGCGTGTTCGGACGTATACACCGTCAGATTCGGCAAGGCACCGCGCGTTCGCGCCTCCGGGTCGGCCATCTCCCGTGCGGCTGCCAGCGCGTGCATCGTCGAGATCGAAGCCGTATCGTAGATGATTCCGAAGAACTCGTCCGGCAACCCCAACCACTGCCGCAGCCACGAGAGCGTTACCTGCTCCAGTTCGGTCGCCGCCGGACAGGACTTCCACAGCATCCCGTTTACGTTCAGTGCAGCGGTCAACATCTCCCCCAAAATTCCCGGTGCCGACGCCGACACTGAAAAATAAGCATGAAAGCGTGGATGATTCCAGTGCGTAACGGCGGGAAGAATCATGCTGCGGAAGTCTTCAAAGATCGCATCCAAGCACTCCGGCGCCTCCGGCGCACTGGCCGGCAGTTGATCGGTCAATTCGCCGGGCTGAACCTTCGAGACCACCGGATACTCGCGAATATCTGCCAGATAACCTGCCATCCAATCAACCATTTCGTGACCCATGCGGCGGAACTCTTCGGGGGCAATATCGGCCATAGACTTTTAACCTAACGCAACGAGAACGCTATATTGAAATTCAATGAAAGCACTGGTCAAGAGCAAGGCTGAGCCGGGTCTCTGGCTCGAAGAAGTTCCCGTCCCCGAGTACGGCATCAACGACGTTTTGATCCACGTTGACCGTGCCTCCATCTGTGGAACCGATGTACACATTCTCAAGTGGGACGCTTGGGCCAGCCGCACGATTCCGGTGCCGATGACCATCGGACACGAGTTCGTTGGCGAAGTGGCCGCTGTCGGCTCGAACGTAACCGATTTCTTTCCCGGACAACTAGTCAGCGGTGAGGGGCACGTCGTCTGCGGCCATTGCCGGAATTGCCTGGCGGGCCGGCGTCATCTGTGCGCTCATACTAGTGGCGTTGGAGTGAATCGGCCAGGCTGCTTCGCCGAATATATATCGCTCCCGATGTCAAACGTCTGGGCGCATCACCCCGATATCGACCGCGACGTTGCCTGCATCTTCGATCCATTTGGCAACGCGGTGCACACGGCACTTTCGTTCCCAGTGCTGGGCGAGGACGTGCTCATCACAGGCGCGGGCCCCATCGGCATCATGGCAGCAGCCGTGGTGCGCCACGCCGCAGCGCGGTTTGTAGTAGTGACCGACGTGAACCCATGGCGTCTCGAGTTGGCGCACAAAGTCGGCGTCACACTGGCCGTCGATCCCCGGACCACTAGCCTCAAAAATGCACAGAAGAAACTCGGCATGACGGAAGGCTTCGATGTCGGCCTGGAAATGTCCGGCCAGCCGTCCGCGTTCCGTGAAATGCTCGGAAATATGTGCCACGGCGGACGCATCGCCATGCTCGGCATCCCGTCCGAAGAAATATCCATCGATTGGAACACCGTGATTTTCAATATGATCACCATCAAAGGTATTTACGGCCGCGAAATGTACGAGACCTGGTACAAGATGACGGTGATGTTACAGTCCGGGCTGGACATCAGCGGCGTCATCACACACCGGTTTCATTACATGGACTTCCAGGCCGGCTTCGACGCGATGCTCTCCGGACAAGCCGGCAAAGTCATTCTGAATTGGCGATAGAATAGCCGCTGATGAACCGCAGATCGTTCTTAGCCGGCGCAGCCAGCCTCGCCATTCCCTCGTCTCAAGCCGCCACACCGGCGATGATCATCGATACCCACACGCATTTCTACAATCCAATGCGTCCGGGAGGCACGCCCTGGCCGCCGAAGGACGACAAGGTCCTCTATCGCACCGTCCTCCCGCCGGAATACCTACGGATGACGAAAGCTCTCGGCATCACCGGCACAATCGAAGTAGAAGCAAGCCCGTTGCTCGAGGATAATCAGTGGGTTCTCGACCTCGCGGCGAAACACCCGATCATTGTGGGAACAGTGGGAGACATCGAAGCCGGTAAACCTGGATTCGGTGCCGCTCTTGAGCGGTTCCACAAGAATCCGCTCTTCCTCGGAATTCGGTGCGGCTATCTGTGGGGTCGTGATCTTGGTAAAGACATGGCAAATCCGCAATTCATCGCCGACCTGAAGTCTCTGGCCGCGGCGGGTTTGGAGATGGATTCCGGCGGCCCCAACACGCTGGCCGACCTGGTTCGCATCACCGACAGAATTCCCAATCTCCGCATTGTCATCGATCACTTGCCGTACGATCCACCCTACGATCAGACCGCGATGAAGGAGCTAGGCAAACGCCCGCAGGTGTATATAAAACTCTCAAGCGTGGTCCGCGATGCCAAAGGCACATACTCCAGGGCTGCAGTTGACGAGCTCTGGGACACCTTCGGCGCCGATCGCCTGATCTACGGCAGCAATTGGCCCGTGAGCGACAAGATTGCACCCTTCCAAGTCGAATTCAAAGTCGTCAGCGAGTACTTCGCCGCCAAAGGTCAGGAAGCCACCGACAAGTACTTCTGGAAGAACTCCAAAGCAGCCTACAAATGGGTACGGAGATCATAGAGATTTTCTTTCGCGAAAATCCCGTCCCAAGCATACTGGTATAGGAGGAAGTAATGCCTAGACCAATTCACTTCGAAATCCCCGCGGACGATCCTAACCGCGCCTCTAAATTCTACGAAGCCGTATTCGGCTGGCAAATCGACAAATGGGATGGCCCCATGGAGTATTGGATCACCAAGACCGGAACCGGCCCAGGAATCGATGGCGGCCTGATGAGACGCCAACACCCCGGTCAGGGAACCGTTAATACGATGGACGTCGAGTCTGTCGACGACGCAATCAAGACCATCGAAGCCAATGGCGGGAAACTTGTCGTCCCGAAGATGCCGATTCCAGCCATGGGATGGCTCGCCTACTGTACCGACACGGAAGGCAATACGTTCGGCCTCATGCAGCCAGACAAGAACGCGAAGTAAAAAATGCCGGTGGTAGATTCGATAGACACATCCGATGTCCATCGAAAAAGTCACCGGCGTTCTCTGTTGCGGCAACATCTCTTTTGACATTCCCGTTTGGCCCGTCGATCGATTCGTCTGGGGCACCACGCTTTGGGTGGACGCAGTCGAAGAGTCCGTCGGCGGAAATGGCGGCAACACGTCGTATGCGCTCGGAATGCTCGGCATACCAGTGCGCCTCTTCGGGACTGTCGGCCGCGATGCACACGGCGATTCTGTGTTGTCCATCCTACAGGGCGCCGGAGTCGACACCGCCTTGGTGCGCCGCAGCGCCAAACCCACCAACAGTTCTATTTGCGTTGTACATCCGTCCGGCGATCGACTTTTTCTCCATCAACGAGGCGCGAGCACCGACGTCATCGCCGAACAAGCCGACTTCCAACCGCAAACCATCGCCGGGTTCTCGCACTTTCATTTGGCCAATCTCTACACGCTTCCGGTAATGCGAACGTACGCGCCCTCAGCACTGCGGCGTGCGCGAAGCGCGGGGCTCACCACCTCCCTCGATACGGGTTGGGACGCTGAAGGCGAGTGGATGAACTTGCTCGCGCCCTGCCTTCCTCACCTGGACCTGCTTTTCGTAAACGAAACCGAAGGGAAGATGCTGACCGGCTTCGAAGAACCTCGAGCAGCGGCGGAAGCCTTGCGCGCACAAGGAGCTTCCGATATCGTGATGAAGCTTGGTGGTCAAGGCTGCATGGTATTTCAAGGTTCCGATGAATACGCCGTCTCCGGCTTTCCGGTGAAAGCCATCGACACCACGGGCGCGGGCGACACGTTCGCCGGCGGATTTCTTTCCGCGCTCCATCGCGGCTGGCCCTTCGCCGAGGCCGCGAGATTCGCCAACGCCGTCGGAGCCCTGAAAGTGGAAAAACTCGGAGCCGTCAAGGGAGTCCGCAATTTCGAAGAAACTCTCGCCTGGATGAACGCAAGGAATACACTAGAAAGGTAACCCATGACACCTCAAGAATTTTGCAAGCAGTTGAAAGGTGTGTTCGGCTTCCCGGTCACGCCGTTTAAGAAGGATCTCTCGCTCGATCTCGACGGCCTCGCCCGTAACGTTGACGAGATGGTCCGCTATCCCTTCTGCGCCCTGGTTGCAGCGGGAGGAACCGGCGAAGTCTACTCGATGACGCCCGACGAAATCGAACAGGTCGTACGAGTCACCGTGGATGCCACCAATGGAAGAATGCCGGTGGTCGCGGGCACTGGATTCAACGTGCCATTGGGCGCGGATATCGCCAGGCGTGAGGCAAAGGCCGGAGCCCAGTGCATCCTCGCCCTCCCGCCCTACTACAGCAATTCTCCAGAAGACGGCCTCTTCGAATACTACAAGGCCATCGGCGCGGCAACGGATCTCCCTCTCATGCTCTACAGCCGCGACTGGGCCGTGTTCTCGCCGGAACAGGTCGCGCGTCTGGCCGATCGTGTGCCGACCCTAGCCGCCTGGAAAGATGGCCAGGGCGATGTACGGAAATACCAGCGCATCATGAATTACAACGGCGATCGCCTCGCGTGGTACGGCGGCCTCGGCGATGACAATATCCCCGGTTATTTCGCCGCCGGCGTGCAAGCCTACACCTCCAGCATTTCCAACATCGCCCCGAAGTTATCGCTGCGACTGGCCGAAGCCGGAATGGCGCGCGACATGTGGCAGCTTGATCCGCTCATGAAAAAGTATGTGCATCCGCTGTACGCGCTCCGTGAGCGCGGCCGCGGATACGAAGTAGCAGCCATGAAGGCCGCCATGACGATCCTCGGCATGCCCGCCGGCCCGGTGCGTCCTCCATTGAACGAAGTAAAGCCAAAGGACGTGGAAGACATTCGCGCCTTGATGACCGTTTACGAAGACGTCTTCGATCGCACCGTCGCTGCCAAGAGTTGAGCTATCCGGGCCGCGCTGTTTGAAAATAACTGAGTCTCAGCGAAGGCCTTTGCAGCAGCGCCCTGCCGAATTCGCCGTTCAGGATCGCCGGCCAGACGTTCCAATGCGGCCCGCATGCCCGAGGCCGGAACAATTTCGCCGAATTCCGGCTTCATCACTGCGCGAGCGCCATGATGATCGAGACAGATCGCTGGAAGACCGGCATACATTGCCTCGAGTAACGTCAGCCCATAGCTCTCCGTGCGCGACGGGAATACATAGAGGTCCGCCATCTGAAAGAACGCCTGCTTGCGCGCGCCGGTCACATGACCGGGAAAGATAACTTTCACATTACGCAATCGGCTCGCCAGTTTCTTAAGCTTGCGCAGGAATCGTTCACCATACATATAGGAAGCTTCGCCGCAAATGAAGAGCCAGAGAGGCTTCTCCCATCCAACCAACGCCTCTAGCAATAGGTCCAGACCCTTTTCCGGGGCGATACGGCTGAGCGTGAGAAAACAGAGAGCGTCTTCGGGAACGCCGAACTCCTCGCGCAAATTGGGAACCACGGGTTCATTGACCGGAGCGACGCCCCAGGGGATTACATGAATCTTCTCCCGTGCCACGCCGGGATAGCAGCGGAGCAACACGTCCAGCATTCCTTCTGACGGAACAATCATTCCGCGAGAAAGCATCACACTGTCGCGCTGTTTCTGAAACACAAGCTTCGACACCGCTGGTACCCAAACCCGCTCCATCCGGTCAAACCAGCGGACCAGCGTTTCCGGAGCGAAAATCGAACGCAGGTGCATGGCAGCCACGTACGCCACGATGTCGATGTGATAAATCGTGTGTATCGAAAATCCACGGTCCGCCAGACGCCGGAAATCCGGCCCTTCCGCAATGTCATTCGCGAGGACAACGGTGTTATCCGGATCGCAGCGAAGTATTTCCTCCGTCGTCGCACGCTCGAATTCGAAGCAAAACTCCGTGTACTCGCGCGTCGTGAATCGAACCAGATCCCGACCCGTTGGAGCACCCGCCCCGAGAATCGAAGGATTCAGCAGGCGAAATTCAAACGGCTTGGTTCGCGCCCATTCTTCGACGAGCTGATTACAGACAGTGCCAGCACCGCCGAGCGGCACTTGTTCCCCGGCAAAGCCGCCATGCGCGGCAGTGTAGAGGATAGTAATCACTCGCAGGCCGGCATCGGAGCGTTGAGAAAGTCAACGAACGGAATCATCAGACAGATTTCGCGGATCACTTCCTTGGGAAAATCCTCCTCCAACACAGCCTTGGCCGGCAACCTGGCATACAGTAACCACGGTTTTCTTGGCGAATGAGATCAATTGCCGGATGATCCACGGCAAATCCTTTCGGAGGCCGCTGAAGTTCCTCGCCGCGCACTTCACGCCCGCCCGCGATCTTACGAAAGCGTTTATGATTTTCAGCCAAATGCTGCCGGATCACCAGCCATTCCGAAGGCCCAGGCATATAGGCGCCACTCCCGATCATGACTTCTTTCGGAGAAACGGAAAGATAGACGACGCTACCGAGTTTGTTGAGCTGCTTGCGAGAAAACAGAGCGGAGGCCGTCGTCTCATAGAGCCGAAACATCGCCAGCGCTTTATTGCTCGTCGTAGATATGCTTCCAACCCCTGGAACCCCTCCCGGTTATCGTTCTTTTTCAAACCACGAAGAAAATTGCAAAGCTCTTTTAAAGAACACGCGCAAAACGGACTCGCTGCGCCGGCCTGAGCTTGCGTGTTCCTCTCCAATTTGGTGCCGCGCCTCCGCGGCCTTTGCGCTTTTGGGAACACTTTTCAGTCTACGTGTTCGCTCCGGCCATCTCTAGATTTACGGCAACACTTTTGGTCAACAGCGATTCGCAATAACTTTACAATAGTTTCACAATTCCGTCAGTTACGCGTTCGTTGTCGATACTATCTAACGATCAGCGCTCACACCGAAGCTTCCGCTCCACCCGGCTGATGTAAGTTCTTCGCTTTGGTGTGGTGCTGTCTGGTTCACCCAGGGCAAGCCGCCCCGTTCGGCAGGAGGACAACACTGTATCGTGTCCGTCCGGCTGACTGCAGCAAATGCCTTGCTGCCTGAGATACAGAGGCTGCGATGAACAAGGAGAATCCATGGTACTCAACAGCGAATCAACTCTAGGGGCGTTCGTTAAGACAACTCTTGCCCGACGGCCCGGTTCTTGGCTGATGCTGGCGATCTTCGCCTCTATCTTACTAACCTCAAATAGTGCGACGGCACAGGCTCCATTAGCCCCCAATCAGACGCAGGGTTTTGGAAACGGCAGGTTGGTCACATTCACGTACCTACAGAATTTTGACTGCGTCGATCAGCCGAAACTGGACCTGGATTTCAACGGAAAACTGGCACAATCCGATCCAAATGAAATGCAGACGCCCATCTGCCAAGTGGTCACCGAACCCACAGCCGACCCGGCTGGAGGCGACATCAAACACACCGCTCATCTCTACGTGCTGGTGCCAATGTTCTCAATTGACCATGACACAAATCCAAACGACGCGATGCCCTGCCCGAGTGGAGGGAGACCTACTGAACTCTGCGGCCCGGCTTTGGGAAACGCGTTAATCTCATTGTTCGGCTTTATCCCCGAAGCGTGGAAGACGAAAGTAAATCCGGCCATCACGACTCAGTGTCCCGACCCGAGCAACGCCGTCCCGGGCACCTGCACGATGCACGCCTCCTCGGTCGACCTGTCCGTGCTGTTGCATGCAACCGGGAAGACTGGTACGCCGGCCGCGCCAATCTTCGTGCCAACACCGAATCACAGCCACGTCGTCGACAATTCCCGCGTTAACACCGGACCGATATGGTGGGAAGTCAGGCCGGTGCTTGTAATGTTTCAAAGCGACTGGCCTACCGCTGATGGAAGCAGCGGCATCACCTCTTCACGAGTGATGGACGATGTGGAAGCGGCCGGCAGAGCGGTCGAGGTTGGCTCCAACTTCTTCCTCTTTTTCAGCAGCTCTGACCACGGTTCGATGAGCGCGGCAACGCATGCGATGCACGTCCATCCATCTGACGGTGGTACGCAGTTGCAAGGCAGTGGCAGCACAGACACCTCTCGTCAGCGCGCTCCGCGGCTTGGCGAAGGTATGCAGTGAAGAGCTTCATCGGCTAGCTCGCCTCCTTCCGGCGACTCATGCGGAGCCATTGAGGCATTTCACGATCCGGTGCGCTCTATCCCACCGGCGTCGAGGCACTAAAACAATGCGGATGACAAAGCGCGACCAACTGCCATCCGAGCAACCCATGGTCGTAACGGGGAGAATTTCAAATGAAACGACTTCTACCTTTCCGCTTCAGCATTCTGGCAGGGACATTCCTGCTGGCGGCTGTGATCTTTTTCGGATTGATGGCCCCGGGCGTACGGAGTCAATCGACGAATCAAGATTCAACGGCCAACAATGCAGTCCAATTGGTGACACAGGGCCGCCAGATTTTCCGATTTGATACGTTCGGCGACCAGGCATTTTGGGGCGATACGCTCAAATTACACCAGGCGATTGAAGGATCAGGCCTGGGCGGAGTCGGGCCCGGGCTTAGTCCGAAAATGGCCCTCACGGTTGGGTTGAAGCTTGATGTGGACGCCCTGCCAAGCAACCTGTTTGAGCAACTCCTCCATGGCGGGGTCAATCTGAACGATCCCGCTGTTACAGTGCAGTTACTCAAGTTGAATGCGGTTGTCGGTGTCACGGGCGTTTTTGATTCGGGCGGAGCACTCAAGTCCGTTGGGATTCAGTGCGCTTTGTGTCACTCTACCGTTGACAACTCGCAGCCTTCGCTGTGCGCGGGTGTTATTCAGCCCAATCCCGGTACAGGCTGCATCGGACATCGCCTCGACGGCTGGGCCAATCGTGATCTGAACATAGGTGGAATTATTGCCCTGGCGCCTGATCTGACTGTATTCGCCAATCTCTTCTCTACGAGTCAAGCCGCCGTGAAAAATGTGCTCAACAGTTGGGGCCCGGGAAAATTCGACGCCGAGTTAGTGCTCGATGGCAAAGCATTTAACCCCCAGCAGGTGACTGACGGAACTGTTACTGGCACAAATGTCCCGGGCGCCACGCTGATTCCGCCGGCGTTTGGACTCGGGGGAGTGAATCTCCACACATGGACCGGCTGGGGTTCGGTTCCCCACTGGAATGCTTTCGTTGCGACTCTGGAAATGCATGGAGCCGGCAGGTTCTGGGATCCAAGGTTGAACGATGCTGCGCAGTTTCCGATTGCGGCAACTCACGGCTTCGGAGATCTGCGCCTTCCCACTGGGCAGCACATTAGCCCCGACGACGATCAGATCACGTCCAAGCTGCAGGCTCTTCAGTTCTATCAACTAGCAATACCCGCGCCCCAACCCCCTGCCGGGAGCTTCGATTCGGCAGCAGCAGCGCGTGGCGACGAACTATTCAGCGGGAAGGCCAAATGCAATAACTGCCACGTTGAACCGCTTTGGAGCGATCCAGGTTGGAATCTGCACATGCCCAGTGAAGTGTGCATCGACAGCTTTCAAGCAAATCGTGCGCCCGACCATCGCTATCGAACATCACCCATCGGGGATCTGTTTACACATTCCAAGGGCGGGTTTTATCATGACGGGCGATTCCCAGGCTTGATGAATGTCGTCAATCATTACAACACTTGTCTTTCACTGGGCCTTACCAGTGGCGAGAAGAGCGATCTGATTCAGTACCTGCTGAGCCTTACGTTCGGGCCTCAAGTGTCTGGAAAGCAAGCTAGTAAGCCGGGATCGAATAGACATTAAAATGATCCCTTCAGGTAATCGCGCCGGTTCCGGCAGTTTTCGGCACGCAATGCCGAATTGAGGTCCGCACTCATCCAGCGCTTTCTGGCATTCGTGCGCGAAGGAAACACGTAGACGCGCCGGGTCACACGGCCGCAAAAGATAAACTTTCACGTTGCGCAATCGGCAGGCAAGTTCCTTTAACCGGCGCAGAAATCGTTCACCATGTAGGTAGGAAGCCTCTCTGGAAATGAACAGCCAGAGAGGCTTCTCCCATGCAACCAAGGCCTCTAGCAATCGGTCCAGGCTGATCGTGAGAAAATACAGAGCGTTTCGGAAACAACAAACTCTTCGCGCCAGTTCGGAACTACCGGCTCATTGATCGCAACCACGCCCCACGGAATTATGTGAATTCGGTCCCGCGCCACGACGGGATAGCACCGGAGCAGCACGTCCAACATCCATTCCGACGGAACTATCATGCCGCGAGACCTCAGCACACTGTCGCGCTGTTTTCTGGAAGATAAGCTTCGACACTGCCGGTATCAACACCCGCTCTATCCAAATCAAACCAGCGCACCACCCATAGGAGCACCCGCCCAAGAATCGAAGGATCAGCAGGCGAAATTCAAGCGGCTTCGTCCGCGCCAATTCATCGGCAAGTTACCATTCGCGGCCAGGAGCATCAATCAGCGGATCGCGAGCCTTCCCAGCGCGGGCCAGCATCGGAGCGTTGAGAAACCCAACGAACGGAATCATCAAACGGATTTCGCGGATCACTTCCTTGGAAAAATTCTTATCCAACGCTGCTTCGGCCGGCAATGTCGTATGCAGCAACCACTGTTTCTTGCGAATCAGATCGATTGCCGGATGGTCCGCCGCAAACCCCTTCGGAGGCCGCTGCAACTCCTCACCGCGCAGTTCGCGCTTTCCGAGGATCTTACGAAATTGCTTATGATTCTCGGCCAGATGCTGCCGGATCACGAGCAATTCCGTAGGCCCAGGCATATACGAGCCGCTACCGATCATCACTTCCTTCGGCGAGATAGAAATATAAAGGACGCCGCCACCGAGTTTGTCGAGTTGCTTGCGCGAAAACAGAGCGGAAGCATTGGTCTTGTACGGAGTCTTGTCATGAGAAAAGCGCGTGTCGCGATAAATCCGAAACATCGCCTTTTTGGGTTCGGTGATAAACCCGGGCTCGAGCTTCACCAGCGCTTTATTAATCTCATCGATCAGCGCAAGCATGGGAGCCTTCACATGCTCGTCATAGATGTCCTTCCGAGCCTTGAACCAATCCCGGTTGTTGTTCTTTTTCAAACCACGAAGAAACTGCAGAGCCTCTTTTGGGAACACTTTCCAGTTTAGTGCCTCACTTCCAGAAGAACGCGTCGGCAATCTTCGGAGAACTGGGGGTAGTTCCGATGAGGCTGGTCTCCAGCACAACCTGGAAGTTCATCTTTTCCCATCCGGCGGGTGCGCGGCTGGTTATGGCCTGCAGTAGCGACGGCTGTGAGACAAATTCGCCGCCAATCTGACATCCAAAGCTATGCAGACCGGCCAGGGATAGAAAAGGTTCGCCGGTCGCTGGATCGAAGGTGCGTGTGACGATGGCGTAGTCCTTATCCTGCGGCTGTGGGTAGATGCGCGCGAGGGACCACGATCGCGACGGATTACGCGCATCGCGGATTCGAGGCTGCTCTTTGTCGGACGCGCCGCGGTCGAACGTAAATCGCAGCCCGGCGACGTTCTGACGGGTCCACGGATTGGCGAAGGAACCAATGGCGATCACCGGATGCCCGCGAAGCTCGTCCATCTTCAAATCGGAGCCAATGCGCATCAGCGGTATTTTGCCTCTGCGCTGCAGCACCGAGGAAATATTGAGCACGGCCTGCAACACGGGAAGAGAAGTGTGCCAGTTGTGAAAGCTCTGTACGTCGCCAGGAGTAAGCTTCAGGAATTGGCCGGGTTTTAGCGTCTTGAGCTCCTCGGCAGTCCCCGCCGCTAGCTGAAAAGTGTCGCTCGCCGGCAGGCTCAACACCGGCGCGGCTGCAAGACTGGTGATCGGAGCCCAGAACCGGTCGAATTCGGTCGGGCGCGACTGTAGCTCAAGACCAACCACACCGGCCGCGGCCGCAACGGTCGCCGCAGCGGTGATCAACCACCAAAACGCGCCGCGCCGACGGAGCCCCGCCGTTTCCGGGGCCGTCGCGGCGGGAGCCGTCGTGCCTGCAGCATTCGTTCCTGGAGCGACCAATGGCCGCCCGACGAATTCCGGAATGTACGTCCCCGGCGGGAGAACGATCTGCACCGGGTCCGCCGGGGCCGCCTCATGATAGTACTGCGCAAGCCGCCTGCGGACTTCATTCGCATTCACGCGAACGATGGAATCGCCGGAGGTCTCGAAATCCGCGATACGGCCGAACACCTCCGCGCCGATCGTCCGCTCCTTGATCTCGTCTCGCCTGCCTTCGAGGGTGCGCAGCACCACGAAGCTGAGAAACTGCTTTGCCCGGCCGCTGGTACGGAACGCCGGGCTGGTCAAAATTCGGTCCAGGCACTCACGGACAACATAGTCCTGCGTGGAAACATCGGAACTGCGAGCCTTGCCATGCACTGCGGCCTGGTACCCCCGGTTATGGCCGATTGTAACATCTACGATTAACCGTTAGGAACGGCCTAACATATTTTTCAACAGTTACTTAGCCGAGCCAGTCCCAAACCGTTACCCACTTTCCGGACGGCCTTTCAGGGCCTAGCATGAGTCATCGGAGTATTCATGATCAAACTGTTTCGTCCCATGTTCGGACTGGCCGCGGTGGCCACTCTCCTGTTCGCCCAAGGCAATACGGGCACCATCGTTGGAAATGTCACCGACTCGTCAGGGGCTGCGATTCCCGGCGTCGAAGTGACTATCGTCAATACCGCCACCGGCGTATCCACTCCGGCCAAGTCGGACAACTTCGGGTCATTTTCGGTTCGGTATCTCATTCCCGGCAAGTATGAGTTGAAGGCCAGCGCCGCGGGATTTAGACAGTTCCTGCGCGAGGACATTTCTCTGGACGCGGGCCGCGAGTTGCGCATCGACTTTCCCATGACGACCGGAATCGTTTCGGAATCGGTGACCGTCACAGGCACGCCTCCGCTACTCGAGACCGAAACCGGCGCGCTTGGCGCCGCCATGGGAACCAAACTGATCGGCACGCTGCCGAGCTACCGCCGGAACGTGATGGACTATACAGGCCTGATGCCCGGCATGGTGACCGCCGGCGAGAACCCACAAGCCAATGGTGGACAGGGCGGGAAGGATCCCGTGTTCCTCGATGGCGCGTACGCCTCGCTCACCGTGAACACTGGCACGTCCACACGGCCCAACCCTGATGTGGTCTCCGATATTCAGGTGTTGATCAACAGCTTTTCGGCAGAATACGGTGACACCAGCGGAAGCGTCACGGTGCTCACAACCAAATCCGGAACCAACGAGTACAGAGGCGACCTGTTCTACTTCTTTCAGAACGACAAGCTCAATGCGGGTAACTACTTTACGCACGTCGTACCGCTCATCAAATACAACGAGTTCGGCGGGGTAATCGGCGGACCGATCAAGAAGAACAAGACGTTCATCTTTTTCGGCTATCGCCAATTCCGCAATTTCGGCACAGCGCAGTGGACCAATCTTTCGGTGCCGGACGCCGCCTTCCGCAGGGGCGATTTCTCGGAAGTGCTGGGCTCGGCTTCGCAGGGCACTGACGCCTTGGGCCGGCTAGTGTACGCCAACGAAATCTTCGATCCGAAGAGCTCGCGAACAGTCACCAATTCCGCGGGTCAAGCAGTCGTGGTCAGAGACCCGTTTCCGGGCAACATGATTATTCCGGCCTCGCGGATCAGCCCGGCCGCCCTCAAGTTGCAAGCGTTGTACCCCGCGGCGCAAATCAGCGCGCCCTATAACAACTACAACAGCAACGGTCCGAACGTTGCGATCGAGACGCAGTATGATGGCCGGCTCGACCACAACTTCAACGACTCCAATAAAGTGATGCTGAAGTACTCGTACCGCCTGCAGGACAACCGTCCGGCACCACCGTTTCCGGGCAATCCGCTGGCCGGCGGCAGCAACAGCGGCGGGACCGCCAACTGGAAGCGTCCCGACCACACCATCACACTGAACTACGTGAAGATCATCAGCCCAACCATCACCAATGATTTGCATCTGAACTGGTTTCAGGTATTCGCCAAGCGCCTTCCAGCGGGCTTCAACGATGTCGGTTATTCCACTTACGGCATTCAAGGGATGCCGGGCGACAACCAGACGCAAGGCGTGCCGCGCATCAATATCACGAACATCAATGCGCTGGGCGCGGCCGGCGGCACTCTCTGGGAGGAACTGCAAGGCGCGAAGTCGCTGGTGAATCAGACCTCGATCGTCCGAGGCCGCCACACCATCAAGTTCGGCGGCGAGATTCGCTCCATCCGCACGGACAATTACCAGCCCAACCCGAACAGCGGCTCGTTCAACTTCGCCAACACCTTTACCGACCAGCGCGGTTTCGGCGGCAGCGGTTATGCATACGCCAGCTTCCTTCTCGGCTTGCCGACGAGTTTCAATTACACCATCTATCCCGATTACTTCCGCTCGCGCGCAGCCGTCTTCGCGGCCTACGTTCAGGACGATTTTCGCGTCAATCGAAAATTGACCGTGAATTTCGGACTGCGCTGGGACACACCAACGCAGTTTCACGAATTGCACAACCGCTCCGGAATTTTCGACCTCAATTCGGGTGTCTATAAGCAATTCGGAGTAAACGGGTTCCGCACGACTACGTGGCCCAACGACTGGAACAATTTCGGCCCGCGCGCGGGCTTCGCCTACAGTCCGTTCAACGATCGCAAGACCGTCGTACGCGGCGGCTTCGGGATGTTTACCATCGGGACACAACTCTCGGGAGCGACCGGGAACATGCCGAACACGCCCATCTTCGCCGACACGGACACGGGCCGGTATACAACGATCGACAACGTGACTTCGGCGGCGACTTTGGATAACATCGCCTATGCTCCGGCGGATAAAACCGGCAAAGGATCGCTCTCCGTGGGCGTATGGCCGGATTACAATCCGATGTCTTACAAGCTCCAGTGGAACCTCAGCGTGTCGCACGATTTCCATGGGTATCTGGTCGAAGCGGGATATGTGGGAGATCACGGCGTCCACCTGTCGAACGGAGGCTACAACGAGAACGCCATTCCCCTCGCGCTCGCCGCTGCTGCGCAGGGTAGAAAAATTGCGCCGTTCATTCCATATCCGCAATATCCCAACGGAGTCCAGGTCAACGACTGGATCGGGTCTTCCCATCTGGAAGAGCTGGTGTCGAAAGTGGAGAAGCGATACAGCAAAGGTTTCAGCATGCTCGGCGCGTTCACCTGGCAGAAGCCGATGGCCGTGACTGGCGGTTATCGCGATCCGGTAGGCAACCGCAATCTCGAATCCGGAATCAGCGGCTTGGGCAACAAGTTCCGATTCACCGACGCCTGGACCTACGAACTGCCCATGGGCAGGGGACGTCACTGGTCGTCGAAGAGCCTGTTAGCGATCCCCTTCAGCGATTGGGAAGTGAACGGGATTCTGACAATGCTCAGCGGCGCCTGGCTGACGCCCGGCCTGAATTTCGATAGCGCTCAGATCGGACAATCGTCTTACCCGAACGTTGTCATCGGTCAGGATCCGAACCTGCCACGCAGCCAGCGCACATTGGACCACTGGTTCAACACCAACGCCTTCACGGCGCCCGCGACCTACACTGCGGGCAACGCCGGACACAGTTTGTTCCTCGGGCCAGGTGTTGCGAATCTCGATTTGGGAATCGGCCGGCGGTTCAACTGCTTCGGCAGCGAGCGGCGTCAGCTTGAGTTTCGTGGCGAGATCTACAATGCGCCCAATCGCCCGATTTTCGGAAATCCAAATACGACCGTGGCGAATGCGAACTACGGCCGGATCACAAGCGCGAGCGGACAGCGCAATATGCAATTGGGACTGAAGTTCTACTTCTAATGTGGAACACAGGTGTTGCACGGCGCTCACAGCAGTCGGTTGAAAAGTCCCTTGCTTCAATCGCCGACTGACAGCCAGTGGAATGCACCAGCGGAGGATGACGAATCTTCCATGGCATGCATCTCTAGCGGCCGGCCTTCTATTCGCTCCGCTCGACGCCCCATCCGGCGCCCAGCGCGTCCACTACCTGCGAAACATTAATTCCCTATTCACGGCGTGGACCCATGGGAACCTCGTTTCGCCTGCCGCAATCGCTGACGGAAATCTCTCCTTACGGCGTCACAGCCGGCGCCGGAGTGGAGTTTGGTCTGCTCAGCCCGGTGCCCGACAGTCTGACGCAGTTTCCCGCCTTGCGAAGGATGTAGTTTGTTACTCCGGCCATCGTGCTCAAGAATTTTTGGGACTGCCGCCGGGCTGGTGATCTCGCGGGGGTCGGCTGCAATTTCGGCGGAAGCATATTTCAGCGGAACCATGAATCGTCCGTTTACCATGAAAGTTACCGCGCTCGTAGTCGAGATCAGTGAGGCGGGCGTCGGACTTGGAGCGATATCGTGACACACCTCGGCAAGATGACCTGGCCCGAAGTAAACGAGGCCGTCCAGCAGCAGAAAGTTGTCCTGATTCCGGCCGGCGCCATGGAGCAGCACGGACCACATTTACCCGTCGACACGGATATCCTCCTGCCGGTCTCGTTATGCGAGATGGCAGCGGAAAAAGCGCCGGGTTTGTTCGTTACCACGTTCTGCATTCCCTATGGGTTCAATGAGCACAACATGGAGTTTCCGGGCACCATTCACGTCGGATGGGATCATTTTGTCAATTACTGCACCGATGTTGCATCCAGTTTCGCCCACATGGGGTTTCGTAACATCCTATTCGTCAATGGCCACGGGTCAAACGCAATCCTGCTCGAAACCGCGGCTCGTCTGGTGACCATGCGCACTAAGGCTCAGTGCGCGATGGTCTCCTGGTTTTCATTAGGGACCGAAACGATAAAGGAAGTTCGAGAATCGCAGATGCCCGGCGGCATGTCGCACGGGTGTGAACTCGAGACATCGGTCTACATGCATTTCGCGCCGGGCGACGTGAGGACCAGCGAGATCCGGAAAGAGATCTGGAACTCCAAGAGCAAATATTTCGCCTGGGATCTGATGGCGCCAGCTCCGGTGCGGCTGGTAAACGAGCGATCGAGAACATCGCACAGCGGTGTCCGGGGCGATCCGACTCTAGCAACAGCGGAAAAGGGCAGGCGCATCGCGGCGGCCGTCGTTGACGCACTCGTTCAAGTAGGCACGGACATGAAAGCATTGGAAGCCGAACTGCTGCCCCCCATCAGCCATATCATCCGCGACGAATGAAGATCACCCGTATAGAAGCTTTCCCTATTCATGCACCGCGGGCACATCGGTTTGTCGGCGCGCGTGCGGCGCTCACTTACTCGGATTTCGCGTTGGTGATCGTGGAGACAGACGCCGGGATAACCGGCTTCGGTGAGGTTTCGAGCGCGCTGTACTACTATCGCCTCGGCCCATCGCACGCGCTGGACATCAATGCATATCTGGGGCCGGCTTTGCTTGGCCAAGATCCGCTGCACATTCCCGCGCTGGTCGAGCGAATGGATACGGCGCTCAGTGGAGGGCGCCAGGCGAAATCAGGCGTCGAGATGGCGCTGTGGGACATCGCGGGCAAGGCGGCCGGCCTCCCGGTTTATCGTCTACTTGGAGGCAAGGCTCGCGAGGCTGTTCCGCTGAACTGGACCGTCGGCCAGCAGGAGCCCGAAGAGATGGCGGACGAGGCCGCGCTCTATCTCGAGAAGCATCGTGTCCGCAGTATCCGGCTGAAGATCGGACGTCCGGGCGACACCGACATACGGGCATGCGAGGCCGTGCGCAAACGAATCGGGCCGGACGTAACCCTGCGGCTGGACGCAAACGAATACCATCGATCTGCGAAAGAGGCAATCGCGGCGATCCGCCGGCTGGAATGCTTTGATCTCCAACTGGTGGAACAGCCGCTCGCGGCACACGATTTTGTCGGCCACGCCGAGGTGCGCGCGGCCGTGGGCGTTCCGATTGGACTCGATGAATCTATCCAATCTCCCCGCGACGCGCTGACAGCGATTCATGCACGCGCGGGAGATGTGTTCAATGTATACGTCAGCGAGTCCGGCGGACTTCTGCGGTCCCAACAAATTATCGCGATCGCGGAAGCGGCGGGAATCCCGTGTCTGATCGGCACTATGGGGGAACTGCAGATCGCATCCGCGGCCGCGGTTCATCTTGCAGTCGCCTGTGCCAACATTCCTCTGACGTGCGATCTGGTTGGCCCGCTGCGCTACAACGAATCGATCATCGAAGAGCCATTGCGAATCGAGGATGGACACTTCTATCCTCCCGAAAAACCGGGTTTGGGAGTAACGCCGAACTGGGATGTGATTAATCGCTGGCGGGTCTAGATCCAAATGCGGTTTACTTAGCGCGCTGGGCGTCAGCGGGGCCCTGGTCTGGCCGCAAACACCGCATCTGGATCGCGGGCCATACAGGGCCAGGAAAACTTCTCGTCCACTGGCGCGCACGCTAGTTTTAGGACCAGTTTGACGCACGAACGCGATGCCTTCGGCAGTGATAATTTTAGAGCATGCCTCTACCGGCCAAAGGGCACAACATCGTCGTCATCGGGACATCTGCGGGAGGACTGGAAGCATTAGATTCGCTCCTGACTCAATTGCCGGCCGGCCTTCCTTCCGCAATTTTCATCGTCCAGCATATGGCCCCTGAAAACACGGGCGTGGCTCTGCTTCATCGGCTAGGCAAACACAAGGCGTTTCATTGCTCGCTGGCGACGAATCGAGAAAAATTCCGCGCCGGTGGAATCTACATCGGTCCCGCTGATCATCACCTTTTGGTCAAAAAAGACCACGTGCTGGTAACGAAGGGGGCTCGCGAGAACCGATATCGCCCTGGAATCGATCCGCTGTTTCGGTCGGCGGCGGCAACGCACGGCCCACGGGTAATTGCAGTGCTTCTGACAGGCATTCTTGATGATGGCACTGCCGGTTTGATGGCGGTCAAAAAATGCGGCGGTATCACGATGGTACAGGACCCGAAGGAGGCCGCCTACTCTGAAATGCCTCAGAGCGCATTGAACAATGTGGATGTGGACCATTGCGCACCGATTTCGGAAATCGCTGACCTGCTCGAAAAATACGCCAAGGAGACTCCCGGGAAACCCAGATCTGTTCCGGACGCGATTCGTGTTGAGGCGGAGATCGCCGAACGCGTCTTGAGTGACGTTGCACAAGTGGGTGGACTGGGCGGCCAAGTACCCTATAATTGTCCGAACTGTGGCGGCGTTCTCTGGGAGATGACTGCCTCCGGCTTGCTGAGATACCGGTGTCATACGGGTCATTCATTCACCGCAAAGGCCCTCCTCACCAGCCAAACCGAGAAGATCGAGGAAACGCTGTGGGTCTCTTTGCGCATGTTCGAGGAACGGAAAAACCTGTTGAACAATCTCGCCAAGGAAGAGAAGTATCCCTCGATGAAACAGTCGTACTCGGAGCAGGCGAAAGCCACCCAAATCCACATCGAGCGGATCAGAGCTATGTTGCTGGCTGAAGCGCCGGAGCGTAAAGAGGAATAGAACGGATCTCAGCACCCGGCGCCCGGACGGAAAACGCCCACGCCGTGGAAGTGACGGGCGCGGTGCTATCCGGAAGTGCGGTTCGAGGATATTAGCTGCCGGTAGCGGCATCTAGTAATTACTCGAACGCCTGACCTTCGCAAATGAATCCTAACCATTTTGCGAGGGAAAGGTGTAACGATCCGCGATATAGCTTCACCTACCAGTACGGCCAAAGCAGAAAAATCGACTTGGAGGCGGTCTCATGGCAAAAAGAGCATTGGTAGCTGGGATAAATGATTATTCCAATTGGAATAGCGGAGTAACTGTCGGGGGCTTAACGCTCAGCGCCCCAAACCTGAACTTTTGTGGCGCAGACGCGGATTCGTTCGCACAAACACTGAAGGACGGATTCCTATTCGACGAGGTCACGCTGCTGAAGGATTCGAAGGCAACTTCAACTGCAATTCTTTCAGGCATCAAGAAGATTTTGGCTGCGAGCACCGCTGGCGACGTCATGTGCTTCTACTTTTCGGGACACGGAGGGAGGATTCCGGAAACTCCGGGCAGCTCTTCCACCAGATATCACGAGACGATTATTCCCTATGACGCCACGATGATCTCGAGCATGGACGTTGCCTCCATTGCGGACTCACTGCCGCCATCGGAGGTGAACTTTACGTTGGTGTTCGATAGTTGCCACTCGGGTGGAATGCTGTTATCGCCGGATGCGAAAGGATATGTCTGCGACGAAGCTACGGCGCAAGCCTTTCAGGCAGCTTGCCAGGCGATTATTCCTTGGATTTGCCTGTTGGATGCGGCGTTCTTAGACGGCAATGTCTCCAATCTGGAAATGCAAGACTCGGGCATCTGCACCATGACAGTCGATTCCTCCAAGGACAATCCCGATGACGCCAAAGCAACTCTCTTGAGCGCGTGCGATTACGGTGAACTATCGAACGAGAGTAGCAGCGTGGGGCATGGATATTTCACCCAGGCGATTCTCGATACGGTGAACGCAAGCAATTTTCAGATGTCGCACGACGAGTTCCTGAGTGCGCTGCGCGACAAAGTGACGGGCTACGCCGGTGGAGGACAAACGCCGCAGTTGCGCGGCCGCCCGGTCCGTCTGGAAGAAAATTTTCTGGCTGGTTGGAACTACAGCATTTAACACTGAGTCTCCGGGTCCCCAGTTTGGCGCATCAATATTCAGATCACTGTCCGCATGCTCGCAACCGGCTCTGAAGATGAACGGAGCTTAGCTGCTCTTATTGATGTGTAGTCGGCTTCCCGTGGAAGCGGTCTCCCATTGACTGAATAGCATTGCGTCAAACCAATATCGGTTTGATCACATCCCCGTAATCCACATCAAGACGCTTTTGCCCCGGAACATCCAGCCGCCGCGGCTCGAGCCCGAGAAGATGCATTACGGTCGCATGAATATCGGTGACATAGTGCCGGTCCTGCACCGCATGGAAACCCAATTCATCGGTCGCGCCATGGATGATGCCGCGTTTGATTCCGGCTCCCGCCATCCATGCCGTGAATCCGTAAGGGTGGTGGTCACGGCCGCCGCGGAGTCCTTCGACTCCTGGTGTACGGCCGAACTCGGTACCCCACACCACAATCGTTTCATCCAGCAGACCGCGCTGCTTCAGGTCTTTTAGAAGACCTGCGATCGGCTGATCCACCTCGGCACAGAGCTTAGTGTGGTTCTTCTGAAGTTCCGAATGCGCATCCCATTCGTTCTTGCCACCACCGCCGTGATACACCTGCACGAAGCGCACACCTTGTTCCACGAGACGCCGCGCCGAAAGGCAGCGCTCGCCAAACGTGCGCGTCTTCTCGCCGTCTAGCCCGTACATCTTACGCACGTGCTCAGGCTCATCCTTGAAATTGAATACGGCAGGCACGGTCGTCTGCATCTTATACGCCAGCTCGTACGATTTGATGCGCGCGGTGAGGGCCGGGTCTTCCGGATATCGCGCGCGGGCGACCTCATCCATTTTGTGGATGAAATCGAATTCGCCCTTCTGCTCCTCCTTATAGACCTCGCCAGAAGGCCGCGCATACGGCAGAGGGTTGGCCGGGTCCAGTGCGAACTCCACACCGGCATGTTGCGGACCGAGATAGGCAGCGCCGGAGCAGGCGCTTCCTCCGCAGCAGGAATCCACTTGCTCTCCTAATACGACGAACTGGGGCAGGTTATCGTTTAGCGAGCCCAGCCCATAGTGCACCCAGGATCCGATGGACGGGAACAATCCGTCCAGAACCTGACGTCCCGTGTGGAACTGGTATTGTGCGCCGTGGTCGTTATCCGTGGTCCATAGCGAGCGCACGAAAGCGACATCGTCGACCACTTCTCCGAAGTGCGGCCACCAGTCGGTCATTTCGATTCCAAGCTGGCCGTACTTCCGGTACCCGACCTGCATCGGAAATAGCTGCAGCATCATCTTGCGCACACTGGCCACCGGTTGCCGTACGCCCTTCTTCACCAGCGGCGACGCCAGCACATCCTTGAACGGCGTGTCGCCGATGGTCTTCCCGGCATACTTATTCAACGCGGGCTTTGGATCGAACGTTTCCAAGTGACTGGTGCCGCCCTGCATGAACAGCCAGATGACATTCTTCGCCTTGGGAGCGAAATGGGGCTTTCCGTCTGGTGGGCGCCACGTTTCCACCGACGGCATTTCCGCGGCATTCAGCAGCCCGTCCCGCCGGAGCATCGCGGTTAGCGCAAGCCCCGCAAAGCCCATCCCACAATCCGTCAGCAAATTGCGCCGGCTGATTCGACCGCATGGAGGAAAGAAACTCATCGTATGAACCTCATCGCACAGTAATGAACTCGTTGTGATTCAGTAGAGCATGAATCAGGTTTTCGCGAGCACGTTGCCCGGCATCCGTGGCCGGTGGAACGTGCGTGTCGACTACTTCCGAGAATCGCGTCAGACGCTCCGGTTGTGCAAGGAGCGCCGATTGTGAAGCGAGAAATTTGCGGGACTCGGTTAGCTCCAGCACAGTGGGAGGAGCGCCGAGGATTGTGTCGAAGGCCGCCCGGATAAAATCTTCGTCCGCGGCATGCCGTCCGTTCAGCGATTTCGCCAGCAGGCGGGATGCTTCCTGAAAGAAAGTGCTGTTGGCGCTGGCAAGCGCCTGCTGCGGGATGATACTCTCCGGGCGAATGTAGCAATCGTTCGGCATCGGCTGATCATACAGGCGCAGGAATTCGGCCTGGCTGTCGGGAGTCTGCCGGAGATACAGAGAACGGCGGTGCGAATCGAAAGCCTGATTCTCATCGATATCGGGACCGCCGGTGGTGAGGTCGAGAAGACCAGCCTGGTAAAGGACAGCATCTCGAATCGTCTCGGCCTCCATGCGGTGAGGGTTCATGTGCCAGAAGAACTTGTTCTCCGGGTCAATCTGTTTGTTCGCCTCGCTCAGCGCCACACCCGAAGAGGCCATTCGATAGGCCTTCGAGGTCAGAAGCATTCGATGGAGTTTCTTCATGCTCCATCCGTTGTCCATGAAGTCCACCGCAAGCCAGTCGAGCAAAGTCTGATTCGATGGTTTCGCTCCATTGCGCCCAAAGTTCGAGACTGTTGCTACGATCGGCTTGCCGAAATGGCGCAACCAAATGTCATTCACGGCGACCCGCGCGGGCAGCGGATTATCTTTGCTCACCAGCCAGTCTGCAAGCGCTGTCCGGCGTCCGCTACTGGTTTCCGGATAAACCTCTACGACCGGTGAGTAAGTGACGGCCGCCTGTCCCAGAGCCTTCGCGGCAGCTTCGAGTTTCGTCTTGGCCGCGCCCGCCTTGTCTGTCGCGATCAATTGCTGAGCTTCGACGGTAGCTTCGGAAGCGAACGCCGCTACATATTTCTGTTCCGCCTTCTGTGCGGTTTCCGAGAGCTTCTCGAGCTTCTCCTTCTCGTCCGGGTGCAGATACTTTTCGCGGTCCGCGGCGAGGCGGGCCTCCAAAGCGGGAACATAAAGCTTCACCGATTCCAGGCGTAGTTTCGCCACAGTGAGCCGCTCTTCCGCCCTGCGGAGCGTAACGGCCGGGTCTTCAACGATCTCGTCAATCCACTTCGCCAGCTTGGCCGCCTCAGCCGCGCTGACCGGCCCACCTTCCACAGGCATGCGAGGCGTCAGGTCGCCGCTGATGTAGCGGATCAGGGGACTCTCTGCACTGCGTCCCGGAATGATGGCCGGGCCGTATTTGTATCCGCCCTGAAGAGCGCCCGCCTGGCTGGTTAAAATCAGGCCGCTGCGGCTGGTGGCTTGCGTCATGCCGCCGTGACACTGGCTGCACTTCACGCTCAGGATCTGCTGCACATCCTTGAACTTGACGGTCGGCTTTTTATCCTTATCCGCATCCGCGACCGGCTGATCCTTGTGGGCAGCGAACTCGGCGCGGACCCGCTCCAGAGAGCGCGTGGACGATTGAATCGCGAGTTCGGCGTCTTTGATATCCTGATGCGCCTTCGCGAGCATGTCGGTTCCGACGAAGTCACGGAGATCCGGGATGTGCTCTTCCGGCGTCAACGTCACCGGTTCGATCTTCAAGCTCCATGACCCCAATATCGAAGGAGTCCCCGGAGTGAGAGGAGTCTTATCGGGATTCGTCTCATCGCCGCGAATGAAGCGGAACGTGTCTTTATAGATCGGCGGGAAGTAAGGCTCGATGCCACCTTCGTGCGGCATTGAATCGTATACGCGGGCGATGCCGTCATCGTGCGGATCCTGCTTACCCGGAATGCGATCCGTGCGAACGTCGTACGGCTCAAAGAAAGCCCGCAGTTTGTAATATTCTTCCTGACTGATGGGATCGTACTTGTGATCGTGGCAGCGCGCGCATTTCAGTGTGAGGCCGAGCACACCGAATCCAATGTGCTCCACCGTGTCCTGCAGCCAGACGTTGCGATTGAAGCGGTAGTAATTGCGCGCGAGAAATCCCGTAGCGCGAACGATATTCGGGTCGTTCGGTGCGATTTCGTCGCCGGCTATCATCTCCCGGATCATCTGGTCGTAGCCCTTGTCGGCGTTGAGCGATTCTATGATCCAGTCGCGCCAGTGCCAGATGTGGCGGGCGCTGTTGCGTTGATCGTCGAGTCCGCGGCGGCCATACCAATCCGAATACCGCCAGATATCCATCCAATGGCGTCCCCAGCGCTCGCCGTAGCGCGGACTCTCGAGTAATGCGTCCACCACTTTCTCGTATGCGTTGGGTGACCGGTCCTTCAGGAAGGCGTCCACCTGTTCCGGCGTCGGGGGCAGCCCGGTTACGTCAATGTACACGCGCCGAATCAGAGTGCGGCGGTCTGCTTCCGGAGTTGGTTGCAGGCCCTTCTCCTGCCACTTGGCGGCGAGCAGGATGTCGACGGGATTCTTGCTCCACGATGCTAGCGGGCCGGTGAGCTTGGGTAGAGGCGCTCTCACTGGTTTCTGAAAAGCCCAGTGGTCGCTCTTGACTTGTGTTTTCGCAACTTCGATCGGCGCATCGTAGTGTGCGCCCTCACGGAGCCAGGTGACCACCTTCGCAATCGATTCCGCCGGCAACTGGGGTTGATTGAAGGGCATTCCGGCGGCGCTGCCGGTGTGGCGCAGGCGGCCAACGAGAGCGCTTGATTCCGGGTTGTCTAATGCCACTACCGGGCCGTGATCGCCGCCCTCCAAAAGTTTTTCACGCGACGTCAGATCCAGGCCGCTCGCCTTTCCTGCGCCGGGATGATGACAACCTACACACTTTTGCTCGAGCAACGGTTTGATTGCCGATGTGAATACCGACTCAGTTGACCCAGCCGGCCATGACGCTCCCGCATCGATCCACGCGGCCACGGTCTTCAACTCTTCGGGCGAAAGGCGTTCTCCAGCGGGCGGCATGAAAGGCCGAACCTGCTGGCTTGCGAATTGATAAACGAGACTGTCTGTGGCTTTGCCGGCGACGATGGCTGGACCGCGCTCGCCACCACGCAAGGCCGATTCCCGCGACGTCAGGTCGAGTTTACTTTGGGCTGTTTTGCCGTTGTGGCAACCGAAACAGCGCGATTTGAGAATGGTCAGGCCGTCCGAATTGTTTTCCGCCGCGACGCTCAGCGAGACAAACGTCAGCACCAGCGCGGTGAGCCGGGTCCGTCGTTTGAATCGTGAAAACTGGGCCATAATTTAGGGTCTTCCGTTACTGCACGCTTGTCAATAAGCTTGTCCAGGCATGTGGATGCTCACTTGGTCCGGGGCCGGATTTGATGCCGGGTCATCGAGCGTGTATACGTTGCGTACAGTAGAGGGATGACGAGAACGGGCCGCACACGGGCGCACACAAGGTTGCGCCCGTTCATCGGCCATTTTAGCCGCCCCTCTCAGCCGTGTCAGGTCACGACGCGGGCGTGTAGTCGTCTGAATTCCGCGATTGCGGCACATTTTCTACCTTCGAGCAGCGCCGCACAGTGGCTAGGAGTAGAATGAACGGACGGTGACGGCATGCGAAATGCGTACCGGGAACTCGCCTAATTCCGCGGCCGTGCGGCACCTCAATTCACCCAGCACGTTCAATGACGGTGGGCTTGCCGTTCGCATATTTTAGAAACATCAGGGAGCATCAGTGACGCATTCGATAGAACGCATCGACATTGAACGTGAAACCATTGGCCACGTACTCAAGGACACACGCCTCCGGGTGCCGATTCACCAGCGTTCTTACGCCTGGCAAGAAGAGCATGTCGCTGACTTGTATCAGGATCTGACTAAAGCAATTCGAGACAACGAGCCAGAATATTTCTTGGGATCGATGGTTTTAATTAAGGCTACCGACGGTCGGCTGGAGGTCAACGACGGGCAACAGCGGCTAGCTACCTCGGTGATTCTTTTGGCAGCCATTCGCGACTATTTCGCTCGAATTGGAGATAAGAAGACGTCCGAACTCGTTGAACGCGATTTTCTGCTTTCTGTGGATCGTAAGACTCATGAACTGCTGCCAAGGTTGCAACTGAACGTCGAGGACAATGAGTATTTTGTGAGACCTACGCCTCCCAGAAGATTCGGAACGAAAAAGCGTGGAAACCACGAAGGAGTCTCACAAGAAAATCGACAGCGCCGCTATACTCGCGGCAAAACATGTTAGGGAAATCGTCGCGCCTTTCAGAGCGCCAGATAGAGCAGACCATCTACACAAGTGGCTCGACTATCTGGAGAAAGGCTCGCGAGTAATTAAGGTAACGGTGGCGGATCCGGGAACCGCTTACGTCATCTTCGAAACAATCAATGATCGAGGGCTTCAACTATCGGCCGCGGATCTTTTAAAAAACCACATATTTGGACTGGCCGATGATCGACTACCGGAAGCTGTGGAAAAGTGGCAGTCGATGTCTGGGGCGTTGGCCACCCTCCCGGATCAAGATGAAACGACCGTGACATACATCCGGCATATGTGGATTTCTCTAAATAGCCCGACGCGGACTCGCCAGCTGTACGAAAAGATCAAGGAGACCGTCAAGAATAAACAGGGGGCGATCGATCTCGCGACACAGTTTTCCAACAATGCGCCAAGATATGCTGCACTACTAACTCCCTCTCATGAGGCGTGGAATGGTTTCAATCCGACCGTCAGGAAACAGGTTGATACTCTGGCGAACCTGGGGATGAAACAGTTGCGCCCGCTCCTGTTGTCCGCTCTTGATCGGTTTCCAAAGGCGGAGATTCCTAAGCTATTGAAGGCTTGTGTATGTTGGTCGGTCCGCTGTCTAATTGCCGGCGTTCCCAGCGGGACTCTCGAGGGTTACTACGGACGAAATGCATTTGAGATTCGTGAAAACAAGATCCCCAACGTCCGGGAGTTAACGAAAACCATGTTAGAGGTGGTGCCCGATGATGAGCGGTTTTCCGCTGCGGTCTTTACCGCGCGGGTTTCTCAGGCCCACCTAGCCCGATACTATCTTCGAGCACTTCAGCAGTTCTCTGATGGTGAGAAGGAACCCCAGTACGTTCCAAATGACGGCGGTGAAATCACGCTAGAGCACGTAATGCCGGAGCACCTAACTACTGAATGGAAGATAAAGCCTGACGAGCATAAGGCATTTACCAATCGGCTCGGCAATCTTGCGCTGTTGCAGGCCACCCCAAATTCAGACCTTGGCCATATGAGCTACGTCGCGAAGAAGAAGATCTTGGCGAAATCTGCGTTCTCCCTCACGAAGCTGGCAGCTAAGTGCAGGAGCTGGGGTCCCAATGAGGTCGCTGAGCGCCAACGCAAATTGGCGGATCTAGCCGTCAACGCCTGGCCTCTGAGACACGGATGACGGCGCACCAACCGAGTCGCATTATGCCCTCGAGGGGACAGCGACACCCACAGCCTGTGAATCGGCGAGTCATGGAAGCGCCTGCTACCCGCGTCTGCTTGGTGATTAATCGCGGGTTGCTGCAAGAGACTCGCCAAAGGCCTGTTCCCGTAGGTAGGGCGCCCAAAAATTTTCCATCCGCAATGATGGACACCGCAGTTGCGCCAACGCCTCAGGTCTACGATAGTGTAAACTGACCGCTGCCATGAGGAACGCAATAGTCGAACCCACGCGTTCCCCCCTGATTGCGCCCGAATGGCAACTGATCGCATTCCTTTGGTTCTGCTACGTCCTTAACCAGGCCGACCGGCAAGTCGTCTATACGCTTTTCCCCGCGCTTCAGAAAACCTTCGGCTTCAGTAACGCGGTCCTCGGGCTAACCGGATCGCTATTTCTCTGGGTGTTCGGCGTGTTCTCACCCATCGCGGGCGTTTTGGGCGACCGGTTCTCGAAAGCAACACTCGTGCTCGGGAGCCTCACAGTCTGGAGCTTTCTTACCATGCTGTCGGGCTTATCGCCAAATGGCCCGTTTCTGCTAGGCTGTAGAGCGCTGCTTGGAATTTCGGAATCATTTTTCATGCCTGCAGGGTATGCACTCATCGCGGCCGCCCATGGACCGCGCACGCGTTCCCGTGCGATCGCACTTTTCGGGACCAGCCAACTCGTCGGCGTCGCCATCGGCGGATCCACCAGCGCGTTCATTGCCCAGAAGTTCGATTGGCGAGTGTCGTTCTGGCTGCTCGGCGGAATGGGGATTCTGTTCGCGGTTCCATTGTCCCGCTTTTTCCGGAGGATGCCCGCTGATTTCGCTAAAATCGAAAGCGGCCCCAGGGCGGACTTGGCCAGTTTCTTCGTTTTGTTCAAGATTCCAACGGTGCGGATCATCGCGTTCGCCATAGCAGTCGCTACGTTCGGCCTGTTTCTCGTCTACACCTGGCTACCAACTTTCCTATACGACAAATTTCAGATCGGTCTCGCGCGTGCCGGCTTTGAAGCTAGCGTCTATCCGCAGATCGGAACCGCATGCGGCCTGCTGGTGGGCGGCTGGCTCGCAGACCGCTACAATCCCCAAGTGAAGGCTTCCCGCTTTTGGGTGATCGTCACCGCGCTTTTCTGCGGAGCCCCCTGTATGTTCCTGCTTGGCTGGACGGGCAGGTTAGCCGAGGCGCGCCTGGCTGCCATGGCGGTGGGATTCTTCGCCGGCTTTATAACGGGGAATCAGGCGGCTGCCACATTTGACGTTGTGCCGTCGAGATTGCGCGCTTCCGCTATCGGCGTTCTGAACCTGGTTTCGGCTTTTATTTCGGGCTTCGCGCCGTTTCTCGGCGGGGTCGCCCGCAGCACAATTGGCGTCGACCGTTTGATGTCTTTTACCGCCGTGTTGTACTTGGTGACCGGTCTAATATTGCTGTACGGAATTCTGCGGCATTTCGAAAGGGACCACGTTCATGATTGATGTTCATAGCCACTACTTTTCCTATCCGGGACATTTTCCCGATCGCTTTCGCGATCAGGCGCGCGGCGCTCGCGGCGGCGGCAAAGAGGTCGATCTGGCGGTGCGCTGGGAGGGCTATGTAGTCACTGCCGGCCACAAGGCCATCGTGTCCGGTGGGAAGGCGCTCTTCGCAGTTCGAGTCAACATGCTCGAAGGCGCTACGTGGCCACTCGAGGGCGACAAGCTCAGCCTGGTGGGAATCGGGCGATGAAATGCTAAGGCTCCTTCTTCTGTTCGCCGCCTTTCCGCTCTTCGCACAGCAAATGCGGCTCGACTTGGCCGAAAAGCTCGGTCCGCTCCAGATCGACCACATCGCCCTCGGGCAAGGCGGCCTTTCGGAAAAGCCAATGTGGGACGACCGCGTCAACGAAGTCCGCATGCTGCACCCTCGGATGATTCGCCTGTTCATTCAGGAATATTTCGACCTGATGCCCGCCCCCGGCAAGTATCACTGGGACACCCTGGACGCATCCGTCGACCTCATTCGAAAAACCGGCGCGACGCCGCTGATGAACATCGATTTCAAGCCCAAACTTCTCTATCCGGTGATCGATGAGAAGATCGTCGACCCAGTGAGCTACGAGCAGTGGGAGAAACTGATTTACGAGATGGTCCGGCATTATCAGCAGCGCGGGTCCGGCATTCAATATTGGGAGGTCGCAAATGAACCGGATATCGGTGAGAACGGCGGCTGTCCTTACCTGTTCACGCCCGAGAACTACACGCGTTACTATCAGCACACCGTCGCCGCCATCCGGCGCGCCGACCCTGCGGCGAAAGTGGGCGGGCCGGCACTGGCGAACTCACGGTCGCCGATTCTTCCAGCGCTCCTGGATTTCACCGAGAAGAGTAAAGTGCCGTTGGATTTTGTCTCCTGGCACATTTATAACAGCGATCCGCACAGAGTTCGGGCAACAATCGACTACGTTCACGATCTCCTGAAGAAACATCCTTCGCTGCATCCCGAGACCATTCTGAACGAGTGGAACATGGCGCTACGCGACCCGCCCACAGACCCGCAGTTTCAACCTTGCTACATTGTCGAAACCGCGTACCAGATGAAAGAAGGCGGGCTCGATTATTCGTGTTATTACCACATTCGCGATTACCAAATCGATTTCGACTCGTTCGCGCGCTTCATGTCTCCGCGCGGCGTCGCGTTGATGGCTCGATGGTGGAACCGGAGCACGCAATGGGACGGACTTTTCGATTACAGCGGTAAAATCCGGCCTTCCTACTACGCATTCAAGCTCCTTTCGCGACTCACTGGCGACAGGCTCAAGTTGGAGACTGCGGCAGGCGGAACCGCCCATGGGCTTGCAACCTATGATGACCGCCTGTTGATCTACAACGTGCTCGTCTGGAACTTCGCAAAGGATCCAGCTCAAGTACAAATGACCCTCGATCACGTCCCGGCCGAAATGGTTTTGCGCAAGGTCACACTGGATGCCGCGGCCGCGAGCGATGACGACAACTCACGGCTGAGGCCCACGCCATCACAGACCATTTCAACCGGAACCCAAAATGTGCAGCTCGATCTCGCGCCTTACGGCGTTGTTTTCTTTTCACTGGAGAGTCGAAGATAGACTCGAGCCAGCCCGGATAGGCAGTTCCGCAAACGATTCGGATCCGCCTCATTCCCGGCTATAGAGCCGCCGATCCAAACCCAATCTATCTTGAAGAGACCACGCTCAGTGCGGAGGGTTACGTTCGGCTAGTGCACGGTGCACATTGCCCGCGTACGCCTCGCCCAAGGGAAATGCCAGTTCCGCGATACGAGACCCTGCCCAAGTCACTCTATGAATCGCAGCAGCGCTTTCGCGAACAGAAGGCTGAGTCTTTCGTACGTAGATTCCGCTCGGTATTGGGGTCCACTCGGTCGTTACGGGCCCGTTCGCCTGCCCGCCCGGTGATATCGGCTTCGCCAACCCTGAACCAGCCAGTTCAAAATGCTCGCGGCCGCTCCGTGGCCGCTCCGAAGACGGTAGCCTGCCGGGCTTGATAAGCTAGTAAAGACATCTCCACCTCGTATGATCTCTCGCCTGCGCAGGTTTCTCGAGGCTCCAGCTTTGTTTTTGCTAGCTGGAGGCTTTGGCATGTGCGCAATGCCGGCGGAGGCTCCGCGGCTTCCTGGAGAGTTTTCGCCGGCGTCCGGCAGCCCATGGACATTGGCCAGACTGGATAAGGACAGCCGGCTGGATACTGCCGTCAGCCGCGTGGAAGGCCATAACGCCGCAGGTTATCTTTACCGAATCGATTTAACCCTGTCCTCTGGAGCACGTGTTGGATCTTTCACCGTCGCGGTAGACAGCCGTTGGGGCATAAATATTACACCACGCGACGTGGACGGCGATCACGACCTGGATCTGGTGATCACGACGAGGTTCTCCCGCCAACCGGTGGGCGTTTGGATCAATGACGGAAACGGAACCTTCGCGGAAGGCGATCCAGACGATTATTCGGATTCCATTTGGCTGGAGGAATCGTCGGTGGCATCTGGGAATCCGGTAGATTCACTTCTCTCTCCGGCTTTTGAGCAGACCCGCCAGTTTTTCTCTCTCGCTGAGGCAGGTTGGATTCAGCCTCAGCCAACTCCCGAGTTCGCCTGCGGTAAGGAAAAACGGGCCGCCGGTTGTAATTCGCACCTGAGTCTGCAACCTTCGCGGGCTCCCCCTCGCCTATAAGTTTTGTGAATTTTCATTTGCCGCCGGGTATGGAAATACACGTGTGATTTCACTGGGCGGCGCGGTTAAGTTCTTCAGGAGAACATTTGCATGTGGCGCGTGAGGACTATTTGTGTCCTGGGATTTTGCTTGTTTATCGTGTGCACGCCGGTGGAGGCCCAGCAGGTGCTGACCTGGCAGCAGATCAAGGAGAAATTCGAGGCGGCCAATCCGACCCTGCGCGCAGGCCGGATTGGCATCGATGAATCGAAGGCTCAGGAGATCACCGCGTATCTCCGTCCTAATCCTGACTTCACCGTGATCGTGGATCAATTCGCGTTGTTTCCCGATCCCATTTCGGGGGCGCCCTACCGCCCCCTCGCGGCTTTGTTCCCCCTCGTCGAGGGAAGCTATTTGCATGAGCGGCACCACAAGCGGGAACTGCGCCGGGAAAGCGCGCGGAAGGCAACCGATGTTGCTGTCTCGAGCCTGGAGGACCAGGAGCGAAATCTACTCTTTACCTTGAGGGGTTCGTTCGTTCAGGCTCTTCAAGCGAAGTCTGTGCTGGCTCTGGCGAGAGAGAACCTCGCCTATTGGGATCACGTTCTGGATTTGAGCCGCGACCGATTCAAGGCCGGCGACATTTCCCAACTGGATCTGGACCGTCTGGAAATACAGCGTGCTACCTACGAGTCCGACGCGCAAACAGCGGAAGTCAACGTGCGAACCGCCAAGATACAGCTCCTGAACCTGCTGAATGACCGGACGCCGATCGATCAGTTCGACATCAGCGGCGCGTTTGATTTTTCCGAGCAGCTAGGTTCGCTGGATGAGTTTCGCCGGGAAGCGCTCGACAGCCGGCCCGATCTGAAGGCCGCATTGCTAAGCGTCGACAAAGCGAAGACCGATCACCAACTCGCCGTTGCCAATGGGTCCACCGATCCCACGTTTGGAGCGGACCTGGGCCGCAATCCCCCTCTCGCGTCCTATATCGGCTTCAGCATGAACATCCCATTGCGTTTCTTCGACAAGAACCAGGGTGAAAAACTCCGCACACAACTCGACATATCGCGCAGCGAACGCCTGCTGGATGCCAACCAGTCGCAGGTTTTTAGCGATGTTGATTCTGCTTACACCATGCTCAACGGAACGTTGAATCTGCTGCGGCCGTACAAGACGAAATATTTAGTCCAGGCGGCCAAAGTTCGCGACACGGTTTCGTTTGCGTATCAACGGGGCGCCGTGTCCCTCCTCGATTTCCTAAATGCACAAAGCGACTACCGGACTATCCAGGTAGCGTACTTGAATCTGGTCGGTTCTTTCCTAAACGCCGCAAGTCAGTTGAACTTGGCGGTGGGCCGTGAGGTTATTCAATGAGCCGGAAGTTTGTTGTCGAAATGATCCTTTGCTTTGCGTCCTGCCTTCTGTTGGTCGGGTGTGGCGCTAAGGCCGCGCCAGATCCATCTGCCGGCACGCCGCCACCCGCCACAGTCGAAAAGGAACTCGATTCGAGCCTGGTTAAAGTTGATCATCCAGAGCAATTTCCGCTGGCTACGGCGTCCCCATACAAGGCCGCCACGGAGTTGAGCGTGACGGGAGTTGTGACTCCCGATGTGTCGCGCACCGTGCCTGTAATTTCGCTCGCGTCGGGCCGTGTCGTCGAAATTCGCGCGCGGCTTGGAGACGAGGTGAAGAAAGGACAGCTCCTGATGCGGATCAGAAGTGCCGACATCAGCTCGGCATTTTCCGATTACCGGAAAAGCGTTGCCACTGAGGCTCTGGCGAAGGCACAGTTGGAGCGTGCCAAGAGCCTTTTAGAGAGAGGAGCAATCGCCCAAAAAGAAGTAGAAGTAGCTCAGACTGCCGATGAAACTGCGCGAGTGGATGTCCAGAACGCGGAGGAACGGATCAAGGTGCTTGGTTCCGATCCGCAGCATCCGGATGGAGTGGTCGACATCACCGCTCCCATCTCCGGCGTCATCACTGAGCAGAACGTGACAGCGGCGTCGGGAGTGAAAACTCTCGACAATTCGCCAAACCTTTTCACCATCGCCGATCTCTCGTCGATCTGGATTGTGTGCGATGTCTACGAAAACGATCTGGCCAACGTGAAACCGGGTGAATATGCGGACATCCGCCTCAACGCCTACCCGGACAAACTTTTTAAAGGACGCATCAGCAACATCGCACCAATTCTCGATCCCGGCATTCGGACGGCAAAGGTGCGGTTGGAAGTTCCAAATTCCGGATTGATGCGCATCGGAATGTTTGTCACCGCCACCTTCCGCGGCCTGGGCGCGGAAACTCACGCGGTAGTGCCGGCAACCGCGATTCTCCATCTGCACGATCGCGAATGGATCTACGTGCCGGATGCCGGGCGATTCCGGCGCGTGGAAGTGACTGCCGGAAAGATGCTGCCCGGGAACATGCAGGAGATCCTTTCGGGAATCGATCCCGGGCAGCAGGTGGTTGCGAACGCCCTGGTTCTGCAGAATACCGTCGAGCAGTAGTGCGGCCTGCCTTTTTAGCCGTGAGCGCCTGCTTCAATCGGCAAACGAAGCGCCTTTCGGCTTAGCCACCGCTACCCTTCGGTTGTCGAGAGCCAGGAAGCCGGCACCGTCGAGATAGTATTTCAACAGCCCGCCCATGATGGCCAGGTTCTTCAGCACTTCGATAGTCTGCATCTGAACTTGGCCCGGGTCGCTCATCTTTGCTACGTGAAACACGATCGTGACCGGTATGAGATAGATGACGAGAGCGAGAGCGGTCCAACGCGTCTCGAAGCCGATGAGTAAGGCGAGCCCGCCCGCTAATTCAATTACTGTGGCAATGGCTATGGAGAACTCTGGAAACGGAAGGCCCGCCGATGCTGCCAACTGCGCCATAGAACCGAAATGGGTCAGTTTTCCGAACCCAGACATAAGGAAAATAAGCGCAATGAGCGCTCTGGACATGAGAGAAATTGATTTATTCATGTTTGTACTCCTTACAACTCCAGTCGCGATGACGAATAGTGTAGTTTGAGCTTTAAGCATCCCCCCGCAAACCTTCCAATAAATCCACAAGCTGTTCCAGCTTTGCTCGCCCCAGATGGCCGAGATGTTGCTTCATAGATGCTTCTATAGGTTGGTCCAGGGAGTCGACCAGAGCCAGTCCTTCGTCGCTGATGCGCGTTACTACAACGCGCCTGTCCTCTCTGCTGCGCTCCCGCAGGATCAGTTTTCTAGCTTCCAGCCGGTCCATCAATCGCGTCACGTCAGGATCGTGCGTGACCATCCGCTCGCCCGCTTGTGAGCAGGTAATCCCATCCCGGCCGGCTCCCCGCAGGATGCGAAGCAGATTATATTGCGTAGGTGTAAGTTGATAGCCTTTAAAGAGTTCGCTTATCCGCTGTTGGAGAAACTCAGACGTACGGACCAGGTTCAGGAATGCTTCCTCTTCCAAAAGGGCGAATGGTTTTGTTTGCTGGATTTCGCGAACTAACTTGCCTGCCATGCCCCAAATGTACTCGTTATAACAATTATTGTCAACGGGTAGCATCTACCCGCTGACCCACTATTCGATACGATAAGAGGCGATGAGCGAACCGAAGAACCCCTCCTCTGCGCGCCGCGATTTTCTGAAAGCCGGTACGGCGCTCGTGGCTGGCATCCCAGCTCTTTTGAAAGGCGCACCAGCCACCAACGCGATCAAAGTCGGGTTGGTCGGCTGCGGCGGACGCGGAACTGGCGCAGCGTCACAGGCCCTCCACGCGGATGATTACGCCGAGTTGACCGCAGTGGCCGACATCGATCAGGAAAATATCGATAAATGTCTTCAGAATCTCACCAAGATTAACGGCGGCAAAGTGAAAGTGGACCCGAAGAAGCAATTCCTCGGGCTCGATGCATATCAGAAGGTAATCGACAGCGGCGTGGACGTGGTGCTCCTCGCAACACCCCCGGGCTTTCGGCCTACGCACCTGCGCGCGGTCGTCAGCGCCGGGAAGCACGTGTTCTGCGAAAAGCCGGTTGCCGTTGACGGCCCCGGATTGCGCTCCGTGCTCGAGACAGTGAAACTCGTCAAACAGAAAGATGTCTCCCTGGTCGCCGGGTTCTGCTGGCGGTACAGCAATTTCGTTCGCGCGACATTCGATCAGATTCACGGCGGGACTATCGGTGACATCGTCGCCTATCACGCGACTTACTATACAAATCCGGTGAAGCCGATGCCTCCGGAAAACACTCGTCCCGCAGGCATGAGCGATGTGGAATGGCAGGTCCGGAATTGGTACAACTTCTCGTGGCTGTGCGGTGACAGTCTGGTGGAGCAGGCCGTTCATAGCGTGGACAAGGTCGCCTGGGCGATGCACGATCAGCCGCCGGTCAGTTGCGTAGCGGTCGGTGGCAGGCAGATTCCGACCGAGGGTGGCAACATCTTCGATCATTTCGAGGTCAATTATCTTTATCCAAACAACGTGCGTGCCTTCGTAGTGAACCGCCAGATGGAAGGGTGCTACAACGAAAACTCCGACTACATTCTGGGCACCAAAGGCGTGGCCACCATCGGACGCGGTCCGTTGCCGCGCATCGTAGGCCAGACAAACTGGTCGTTCGAAGGAACGAAGAACGACATGTATCAGTACGAGCACGACATGCTGTTCGCTTCCATTCGCAAAGGCGATCACATCAACGATGGCGAGCGCCTGGCCACCAGTACGCTGCTCGCTCTCATGGGCCGTATGGCCGCCTATACCGGCCAGCAGATCACCTGGGACCAGGCGATGAACTCGCAGGAAAGGCTGTTCCCCGAGCATCTAGAGTGGAACATGAGCCATGCTGTTTCTCCCATGCCACGTCCTGGAATCACGAAGTTCATATAGCCGCAAATGAACGCCGATCAACGCGGATCAAAAGCAAAGAGGTTATCAGCGTTCATTTGCGTTCATCCGCGGCTGAACATGCTTCTCCCCCTCTTCCTGGCCACCTCCGCATGGGCGCAGGTCGATTTTCAGAAACAGATTCAGCCGATTTTAGTCGCCAACTGCATCGCCTGCCACAGCGACGCGAAGGCTGCCGGGGGATTGCGCCTCAGTACGCGAAGTTCGGCGCAGAAAGCCCTCGTAGGTCAGAGCACTCTTCTCGCCCGGATCGAAATGACACCCGATCAAGCCGGTGCGATGCCGCCCGGCGGCCGGCAACTTCCTAAGGAACAACGCGATCTCATACGCCAGTGGATTTCGGAGGGCGCGACGTGGCCGGCGGCCGTCGTTCTCGGCGCTGCTCCCAAAGCCGCCGCGAAAGACGACGAAGCGCTGATCAGCCGCGTGCGCACGCGGATTCTCGCCAGCACGAAAGAGAAATCGCAGGCGGACATGAAGCCCTACAAGACGATCATTCCGAACACAGATGTCACGTTCGCAATGACACCGATTCCCGGCGGCGAATTCACCATGGGAACGCCCGAGTCCGAGCGCGGCCACCGCAAAGACGAGTCGCCTCAGCACAAAGTAAAACTCGATCCGTTCTGGATGCAGACATACGAAGTGACCTGGGACGAATACCGTCTCTTCATGTTCGCCAACCAAGCCGGCGAGAAAACGAATCAGGATGAACTCGTCGATGCAGTGAGCCGCCCCACCAAGCCGTACGTTGAAATGAGCTTCGGCATGGGGCTCAACGGCTTTCCGGCGATCAGCATGACCCAGCACGCGGCCAACAAATATGCCGAGTGGCTCAGTGCAAAAACCGGTCATTTTTATCGCCTGCCGACCGAGGCGGAGTGGGAGTACGCTTGCCGCGCCGGCACGACGACCGCTTATTCGTTCGGCGACGATCCATCGGCGTTGAATGAATACGCCTGGGACAACGCCAATAGCGATGGTAAGTATCAGTTGATCGGGAAGAAGAAGCCAAATCCGTGGGGCTTATATGACATGCACGGCAACGTGGCGGAGTGGACTCTCGATCAATATCTTCCAGACGCTTATGCCAAGTCTGCCGCCGTGAATCCATGGGAGCGGCCGACAAAGCCCTATCCCCAAACCGTGCGTGGAGGGTCGTGGAACGATGGTCCCGATCAGCTTCGATGCGGCGCGCGTCTTCCATCGGATGCCACATGGAAGCAGCAGGATCCGCAAATCCCGAAGAGCATCTGGTATCTCACCGATGCCCAGTGGGTTGGATTCCGGCTGGTGCGGCCGTTGAAGATTCCATCCGTGAAGGAAATGTACCTCTACTGGAACAACGGCGTCGAGCACGACGAATAGGCTTAATTTTCCAGGTGCGCCAAGTGAATCCGCAGCGTGCGGTAGGCCCGGAACAACAGCGATTTCACGGCGGAAACAGAACATCCCATCACGTCCGCAATTTGCGTGTACTCCAGGCATTCGTACTTGTGCAGCAACACGGCCGAGCGCTGATTGTCTGGCAAAGCCTCTACGGCGCGCCGGACTTCGAGGGCGACCGACTCCTTGACCAGAACGCTTTCGGCGCTGGGATTAGCATCGCGCAGGATGAACGGGCGGTTATCCTCCAAAGGCTGATCCAGCCGCAGATGCCCACGCTCATGCCGCTCGTCGCGGATCCAGTTGAGCGCCACGTTCATGGCAATGTGAAAGAGCCAGGTGCGGAATCTCGCGCTCGGCTGGTACGACTGGCGCGCCCGATAGGTCCGGACAAAGACTTCCTGGGCAAGGTCCTCGGCCGCGGCACGGTCTCGAACCATTCGGTGCATATAGTGGACGATCGAAGGCTTGTAGATTCGAACCAACTGCGAGAGGCACTCATCGTCCCCTGCGGCGGCACGCATCATCAGAACGGCTTCCGGGTCGAGTACGGCCGCAAACTGCGGGGCGCCCGACGGCATTGCAAAGACCCTGTTTTGTAGCTGCACGAGTGTCTAGACGGGCGCTCGCGCCATCCGGTTATCGCAGTAGATGTTAAGAACAAGTAAAACTTGTAACCGCTTGACTGATAAGCTCAAAGTTGACGCGGCGTTTTGCCACACTGATGTGTGTTTTTGCCCTTCCAATGGTGGCGGCAAACGCACCTCTGGAGCGGTTCGAAGCCACTGAACCGCACATGGGTTCGTTATTTCGGATCACCCTCTACGCACCCGATGACGTTTCGGCACAGGCCGCTTTTGCCGCGGCATTCCGGCGGGTAGTCGAGCTTGACGAGACTCTCTCCGACTACAATCCGCGGAGCGAGTTGTCGCGGATTTGCGACGAGGCATGGCGGCATCCGGTGCGTGTCAGCGCGGATTTGTTCACTGTTTTGGCTGAATCGCAGAGGATCGCGCGCGCCACGGATGGAGCTTTCGATGTCACTCAAGCGCCGGTTATTCGCCTCTGGAGGCGGGCGCGAAAGGATCAACGCCTGCCGGAGCCCGCCGCGATTGCGGAGGCGCAACGGCGGACAGGTTATGAGCATCTGGTACTCGATCCGGCCGCCCGCACGGTGTTCCTGAAGATGCGCGGGATGCTGCTGGACGTCGGCGGTATCGCTAAAGGTTACACTGCGGACGAAACTCTCGGAGTTCTGCGGGCTCGCGGAATCCGGCGAGCGCTGGTGGCGGCAAGCGGCGATCTGGCCATCGGAGATTCGCCGCCGCAGACAAAAGGCTGGCGGGTCGGCATATTCCACCACGTCTTCCTCCTACATAACATTGCCGTTTCGACGGCCGGGGATACCGAGCAATTTCTCGAGACCGGCGGCGTCCGCTACTCGCATATCATCGATCCTAAAACCGGAATGGGGCTGACGAACCGTGTCGCCGTAACCGTCCTGGCCAGAAAAGGAATCGAAGCCGACGGACTGGATACCGCAATCTGTGTGCTTGGCGCGGACCGCGGCCTTGATTTCGTCATCCGGCACACGCGAGTCAGCGTATTTATCAACACGCCGGAACGGGAATGGGTACACACCCGTGTCAAAATATTAGAAGCACCCCAATGACAGGCCACCACGTTCGACAGAAGTTTCTGGACTATTTCTCCGCCCGAGGCCACCGCGTTGTGCGCAGTTCGTCTCTTGTCCCGGCCAACGATCCCACGCTGTTGTTCACCAACGCCGGTATGAATCAGTTTAAGGACGTCTTTCTGGGCCAGGAAAAACGGGATTACTCCCGTGCTACTACGTCACAGAAGTGCGTTCGCGCGGGCGGCAAGCACAACGATCTGGAGAACGTCGGCTACACGCGGCGGCATCACACATTCTTTGAAATGCTGGGCAATTTCTCGTTCGGTGATTATTTCAAAGCCGAAGCGATCGATTTTGCCTGGGAACTGGTCACCCAAGAATATGGTTTGCCGAAGGACAAGCTGTATGTCACAGTGTTCCGCGAAGACGATCAGGCCGAGGAACTCTGGCAGGAAATCGCCGGAGTGCCCAAGAGCCGCATCTTCCGCCTCGACGAAAAGGACAACTTCTGGCAGATGGGCGACACTGGCCCATGCGGGCCGTGCTCCGAAATCCACTACGATCTCGGCCCCGAAGGCGCCGAGAAGGGCCGCGAGAACGAAGAATTTCCGCTCGACGGCGGCGGCCGTTTCGTGGAGATCTGGAATCTGGTTTTCATGCAGTACGACCGCTCAGCGGACGGCGTACTTTCGCCGCTTCCCCGCCCTTCCATCGATACAGGCATGGGATTGGAACGTGTCGCCGCGATCCTCCAGGGTAAGCTGAGCAATTTCGACAGCGACTTGCTGCTTCCAATCATCGAGTTCGCCGGCGATCTCTTCGAAGTGGAGTATGGCGAGGCGGATCGAAGCGACACAGTGCTGCGTATCTGTGCCGACCACGCGCGCGCCGCGGCATTCCTGATACACGATGGCATCGTTCCCGAAAACGAAGGGCGCGGCTATGTGTTGCGCAAGATTATGCGCCGCGCTATGCGCAATGCCCGCATGATCGGCGTTCAGGATCAGTTTCTCTACAAAATGACGGGATTTGTCGCTGAGTTGATGAAACCGGCGTATCCGGAAATGCTCGAGAGCATCCAGCGTGTCGCTCGAGTTGTGAAAGAAGAAGAACACCGGTATGCGACAACCTTCGAGGTCGCCGAACGAGTTTTCCAGGACGAAGCCAAGGTTGCCATCGGTGGAGTGTTGCCCGGTCCGGCTGCGTTCAAGCTCTACGACACCTACGGTCTGGCGCTCGACGAGCAGGAAGATATGGCTCGCGAACGAGGGCTGGTGATCGATCGCGAAGGCTTCGAAATTGCGATGCAGCGCCAGCGTGAACAGGCGCGTGCCAGTTGGAAGGGCGCGGAGAAGACTCAGGTCGATCCCATCTATAAAGAGCTGTACGCCGCCTATCCTACGCAATTCCTTGGCTACGAGGAATTGAGTGCAGAAGCGACTATCGTGGCGCTTCCGAAGGAGGGCGAACTCGTACTCGACCGCACTCCATTTTATGCCGAATCAGGCGGCCAGGTTGGCGATCAGGGTGCGCTTTATTCGCCGGCGGGCGACAAACTGGCCGACGTACAGTCGGTCTACGCGCCGGTGAAGGGACTTAGCGTTCATCGCATCGTGGCGTACGCTCCCATTCACGTGGGCGACAAAGTAAAGGCGCAGGTGTTCCGTGAAACGCGCCTGCCCACGATGCGCAACCACACCGCTACACATCTATTGCAGGCCGCACTCCGACGCGTTCTCGGACCTCACGTAAAACAAGCGGGAAGCGTAGTGGAACCGGCACGTCTCCGCTTCGACTTCGCGCACTACGCGCCCGTTCACGCAGATGAATTGCAGGAAATTGAACATCTCGTCAACACCGAGATTCTCCTCAACATTCCAGTAGAGACCGACGTGATGGATATCGACAAAGCGCTCAACACCGGCGCGATGGCTCTGTTCGGCGAGAAGTACGGCGACCGTGTTCGCGTCGTTTCGATTTCCGATTTCAGCCGCGAGCTTTGCGGAGGCACGCACGTCCGGCGTACGGGCGATATCGGGATTCTGAAGGTAATTTCCGAAGGCGGCGTTTCCGCCGGCGTTCGCCGCATCGAGGCGGTGACCGGCGAGACCGTGGTGACCAAACTCGAAGAGAAATACAGCGGCGCACACGAACAGGCGGAGAAATACGCGGCGCAAATCAAGAGCCTGGAAAAGCAGGTGGAACATCTGAAGACGCGCCTTGCCCGGTCGCAGGTCGGTGAGTTGGAGCAGTCGGTCCGCTTGGTGAAAGGAGTGAAGGTTCTTTCGGTGCGAGTCGAAGAACTCGATCGTCAGCAGCTTCGTGCGCTGGCGGATGTGCTGCGGAACAAATGGCAGAGCTGTGTTTTGGTGCTTGGCTCTTCGCATGATTCGCAGGTGTCGCTGGTTTCGGCGGTCACAAAAGACCTCACGTCGAAGGTACATGCCGGAAAGCTGATCGGCACCGTGGCTCAGGCCGTCGGCGGAAAAGGCGGCGGGCGGCCCGACATGGCCGAGGCCGGCGGCAATAACAGCGATGCGCTTCCGGCGGCTTTGGAAGGTGTATATTCCGCGGTCGAGGGTATGCTGTGATTCATGTCGACGCCCTGGTAGTCGGCGCTGGACCAACCGGTCTGGCGTGCGGTATCGAACTGCAGAAACGGGGCGTTAATTGCGTCATCATCGACAAAGGTTGCGTCGTCAACTCCATCTATCACTACCCCACGAACATGGTCTTCTTCACTACGCCCGAATTGTTGGAGATCGGTGACATTCCCATGACCGCGCTGAATGAAAAACCTGGACGTGGAGAGGCGCTAAAGTACTACCGGCGTGTTGCCGATCACTACAAGCTGGACATCCATCAGTATGAAACCGTGCTCGGGATTGAAAGTGAGAATGGAAATTTTCTCGTTCGCACGAAAGACCGCAACGATTGTTTTCATCAGTACAGGGCCAGAAAAGTGGTGCTGGCCACCGGCTACTACGACGTGGCAAACAGGTTGAATGTGCCCGGCGAGGAGCTACCGAAAGTAATCCATTACTACAAAGAGGCGCACCCATACTACAACCAGGACGTCGTGGTAATCGGCGCCAAGAATTCGGCGGCGATCGCGGCGCTTGAGCTTTGGTGGACAGGGGCGCGTGTCACGCTCATTCATCGCGGCGCCGGGATCTCATCCTCGGTGAAGTATTGGATCAAGCCGAACATTGAGAACCGCATTAAGAACGGCGAGATCAGGGCTTATTTCCATTCGCACGTGGTCGAAATCGAACAGGATTCCATTCAGGTTCAGACACCTGAAGGACAGATCGCGATCAAGAACGATTTTGTTTTCGCCATGATCGGCTATCGTCCCGATCTGGAGTTTCTCGCCGCTACCGGCATCACGCTCAAGAAAGATTCCCTACGTCCGGTTACCGATCCCGATACGCTCGAAAGCGAACGAACGGGCGTGTACCTGGCAGGGGTAATAGTGGCCGGGATGCACACCAACGAAATTTTCATTGAAAACGGCCGCTTCCATGGCAGGAAGATCGCCGAAGCAATTGCGAAAGCCATTAATTAATAGAGGGAACTCATGAAACTACCATCCAAAATGACACTGATGACGGCAGCGCTGTTTGCTGCCCTTTCCATAACCGGAGCCGCAGTAGCTGCGCCGCCGGATGCAGCTACCGCCAAGAGCGCGGCCAAGAAAACGGCCGCAATACCTCCGCCCACACCTCAAGAGATCGCAGATGCCAAAGCCAAGGGATTGGTCTGGGTCAATACCAGCACGAAGGTCTATCACAGCGGCGGCGATTACTACGGCAAGACCAAACACGGCAAGTTCATGACGGAATCGGACGCTAAGAGTGCCGGCTTCAAGGCCGCCCAGGAACCAGGCGGCAAGAAGAAAGCCGCCACCGATACCAAGAATAAGTAGTCTCGGGCGGAGCGATCAGGCTTTGCCCCGAGCGCGGTTCTTGCGTACGAAATCTGTATCCTGCTTTGGTTCGCCGTCACATTCAATGGCAATCACGGTAGCTGGTTCGTCCGGCGCGCTCGACGGAAGCCCGGTGAACTGGACGCGCATTTCGTCCTGTTTGAATTTCACGTCGCGGCCGGACGCCAGCAGCCGCGCCGATTTTACAGGGGTTCTCAAACCACCCAGCGTCACGATATCGCCCGGCCAAAAGTGGACATGCATGTAAAGCGTATTGCCCTTACGCGTGAAGTTGGCGTAATTGGATCGCCGGACCTGGCAGCGATCGGTTCCGAAAACCGCGTCTCCATTCTTCGCAGTCCATTTCCCCACGGCTGAGAGAATTTTCACCGACTCATCGGGAATCGAGCCGTCACCCTTCGGTCCGATATTCAACAGATAGTTGCCGCCATCGCGTGAGCAGGTAACCAGATTTCGTACGATCGTTTTTGGAGTCTTCCAATCGTCGTCGGCGCGCTGGTAGCCCCAACTGCCGTTCATGGTCATGCAGGATTCCCAATCCTTGTCTGCCTCGGCTACAATCCTCTGTTCCGGGGTGGCGAAATCGCCGGCGAGCTTATTCCGGTTGTTCACTACGATGTCCGGCTGGAGCTCGAACACCATCTTGTTCATCTTTTCCGACTCCCAGCCTTCGGGGCTCAACGGCCACGATACGTCGTACCAGAGGATGTCGATCTTCCCGTAGTTCGTCAGGAGTTCGCGAATGAGTCCGTTTGTGTAAGCGACAAATCTCTTCCTCGCATCCTCGTCGGTGGCGCAACGAGCTCCGTCCGGATGATGCCAGTCCATGAGCGAATAGTAGAATCCGACGCGCAATCCCTCAGCGCGGGCGGCATCCACATATTCCTTCACCAGGTCGCGCCCCGGCCCTTGTTTCGTCGCGCAATAATCGGTGAGCTTCGAATCGAAATTGCAGAAACCTTCGTGATGCTTGGTCGTCATCACCATGTAGTGCATACCGGCCTGCTTGGCGAGCCTCGCCCAGTCGCGCGCGGCATTGGGTTTGGGTTTGAAGCGCTTCGCGACCTGTTCGTATTCGGAGACGGGAATGGCTTCGTCCTCCATCACCCACTCGTGGCGGCCGATCACGCTGTATAGGCCCCAATGGACGAACATACCGAACTTCGCTTGCCGCCACCATTGGATACGCCGGTCGTGATCGGGAGGAGTTCCGGCCGTCGGCGCCGCGGCCATCGCGAACCCTCCACCCAGAAGCGCGGCGCCTGCTAAAACAGATCGCCGGGAAAAGGGAAATTCAGACATGGAACGGACCTCCATTCAGCCCGATCCTATCACCTTTTTACGCTTGCGGAATACTAATTGAAGCGAAGTTAAGGAACATCAGCGCGAAGCTCGCCACCGTCAGAATCAGGCAGAGAATTGCCGCGAGTCCCCAGATCTTTTCTACAGGCGATTCAACAGCGCGCGGTGTCCCCGCCACCCATGCAATCGCAAAACCCGAGGTCAGCCCGCCAATGTGCGCGGCATTATCCACCCCGCTGATGACAAACGACATCACCAGGGCGAAAACCGCCCATTGTAAAAAATGAGAGCGTAGGGCATCCCCCATCGGAGTCCGGCTTTTGGTGCCGATAGCGATCATCGCGCCAATCAATCCAAAGATGCCCGCGGACGCGCCGATCGACGTGACGGGGCTCCAATACGTGCTCGCCAGATATCCGCAAACCGTGGTAACGAAGTAGATCACGATGTACCGCCGTACACCGAAGATTTGCTCAACCAGTGCGCCGACATCAAAGAGCGCCCAGGAATTGAACAGGATGTGGACAACGCCGCCGTGTAGAAAGCCGGCCGTCACCAGCCGCCACCACTGACCGGCCAGGAATTGCGCCTCCGGCCATTTCGCTCCGAACATCCGCAGCGTCATCACGTCGATATTCAGGATGTCCCCTGAGTTGCCTTTCATGCTGTAGACAGCAGTCGCGGCGTAGAGGCCGAAGTTGATCACCAGGATGATCATGGTGACAAATCGCCCCTGGGAGAACATTCCGGTATCCAACTGAACCGTGCGTCTGGGCTTCGATTGCACCGGAGGGGCGAGTTGGAACTCGCAGTAAGGACACACTCGGTCGGCATTACTGATAAAGGCCCGGCAATTCGGGCAGATCCGGCGATTTTCCACTGAATCTCATTGTACAGGTTGGACCTACTGCTTCCGGTGGTTTAGCCGGTTACAAATGCTACAATCGTGGGTTCAGCATGCCAGTTTCTGAGAAAGAGCATCGGCAAAATATTGTCGATATAGGCCGTCTCGTCTATTCAAAAGGGTGGGTGGCGGCCAATGATGGTAATATTTCGATCCGGCTCGACGAGCATCGTATTCTAGCCACGTGCACCGGCATTAGCAAAGGCATGATGCATGTGGACGATGTGATTATTTGCAATCTGGATGGAAACAAAATCGAAGGACGCCGCGAGCGGACGACCGAAATACTGATGCACACAACGATCTATCGGCTGCGTCCCGACGTCCAGGCGGTTGTGCATGCGCATCCGCCGGTTTCCACCGGTTTTGCTGTGGCTGGCAGGCCGCTGAACCTCGCGCTTCTGCCCGAAGTCGTCATTGGACTCGGGTGCGTGCCCTTAGCGGAATACGGCTTGCCCGGTACGGCGGCTCTCACCGATGCGCTCGAACCATACATCCCAAAATACGACGCGCTCTTGATGGCTAATCACGGCGTGGTCTGTTACGGCGAAGATGTTTACAAGGCATTCTTCAAGATGGAAACCGTTGAACATTTCGCCCGGATTACACTTGTCGCCGAGTTGCTTGGAGGCCCAAACGTGCTTCCTCGCGTGGAAGTGGATAAACTAGTCGATTCGCGGGGCCGGTACGGCGTAAAATCGCGGACCGGCGTTGGACCAGACTGTCCAGTGGTTCTGGAAGATGTTTTGGGTGGCGGGACAAGCCAGCCCGACAAAATTCTAGTGACGCGTGACGAGTTGATCGCGTTGGTGGACGAAGCTGTTCGTGCGCGCGGTTAACTTTGGAGGATTTGAATGGGTGAAGCTTTAGGAATGATCGAGACGCGGGGACTGGTGGCTATGATCGAAGCCGCCGACGCCATGGTGAAAGCGGCCAACGTGACGGTTGTCGGCTGGGAGAAGATCGGATCCGGTTACGTGACCGTGCTGGTGCGCGGCGATGTGGCGGCCGTTCGCGCCGCGACCGATTCCGGGGCCGCCGCTGCCCGGCGTGTTGGAGAACTCCTCGCAGTTCATGTGATTCCGCGTCCGCATCCGAGCTTGGAAGGCGTGCTGCCGATCGGCAAGGCGGCGGCCTGATTCCTTGCGGAACTGGTCCCTATGATTCTGGCCCGCGTCGTTGGCACGGTCGTCGCCACACGCAAAGATCCGCGTCTGGAAGGATTCAAACTGCTGATCCTCAAACCGATTTCACCGGAAGGAAAAGATGAATCCGGTTATGTAGTCTCGGTAGATACTGTAGGCGCCGGCGCGAGTGAAACCGTGTTGGCCGTGGCAGGCAGTTCGGCGCGCATGGCCGATGGTTGTAAAGATCGGCCTGTCGATTCGGCGGTGGTCGCCATTGTCGATACGGTATCGCTCGATCGTGTGAGGGAACCGTAAACATGTACTTGGGACGCGTTATCGGAAAGGTCTGGGCGACGGTGAAGAATGACAGTCTGCTCGGCCAGCGGCTCCTCATTGTCCAACCGCTCACTCCCGAACTTGCGCCCGCCGGCAAGACTGTAATCTGCGCCGACTGTTCCGGCGCGGGAGCGGGCGAAACCATCTACTGGTGCAAGGGCAAAGAGGCGAGCTTTCCGTTCCTGCCCGCGCTGGTTCCGTCGGACAACACCGTCGTGGGAATCGTCGACTTGCTGCACGTGAAGAGGTGAACTTGTGCTCATCGGCCGTGTGATCGGCGAAATGGTAGCCACGCAAAAACACGAGAGTCATTCCGGGTGCAAAGCTCTGATAGTCCAGCCGTTGCAACTCGACGGGTCGAATCGTGGGGACGCCGTAATCGCTTTCGACTCCGTGGACGCAGGGGTTGGAGACCGCGTATTGCTGGTGACCGACGGTTATGCCGCCATGACCAGCCTCGGCCGGCTGGAATCACCCATCGATATGGCTGTCATTGGAGTGATCGATCGTCTTGACTTCAGTCTGAGCCCCGGCGGAACTGGTCCGGCTACGGGCAACTCCGTCACTACCGGAAGCGCGGCCGCCGACTCCGGTCTTTCTCTTCCGCTCGAGCCGTTTGGGGGGCGCGGGCAGGAGCTTCTGCTTCCAGCCGTACCGGTCAAAAAGAAGACGGGCCGAAAGAAGGAAGGCGAGAATTAGCTTCAGCGCCTCGGCTGTCGAATACATCACATGATAAGAGGCGTAAATATCCCGCTCTTTGGGAGCGGCCGCGGGTGGTAGAAAGTCGAACGACCGGCTGATCGCCGCCATGGAAGGAACAACGTATCCAACCTGGAAGACTGCGATCAGAATCATAGCTCCCGACGCATAGATGATGAACTTGCTGCGGTGGGCGGTAAACAACGCCGAGCTCAGGACCGCCAAGCCGATTCCGATCTGCGCCACCCCCCAGACCTCAAGTAAAAAACGAGTCAATTCGGATGCCTGATAGCGCATCATCAGGCGTGTAATATCCTGCCCGAGATCCTCAATATCCTTGGCGAAGGGGCCGGGAGGATTGTTCATGATCCGGTCGACATTCGCGACATTCTGACTGATCACGAAACCGAAAATCAGAATCCCCAGTATCCACCCACCCAATAAGTACGCGGCAAGCCGTCTGGTATGCATCTATTTCGTTTCAGTCTATCTCATCGAACCCAGGTCGGCGCGACGTAGGAATAAAACACAACTAGAAGACCCAGCACGGATGCAAGAAAGATACTGTGGCGTAGGGTAAATCGAAACAGCTTCGATTCGTCGCTGGAGGGCAGGCCGGTAGCCGCCGCAGCCACCGCGATACTCTGCAGACTGATCATTTTACCCATCACTCCACCGCCGGAATTCGCCGCCGCCATGAGGATCGGATTGAGTCCCAGTGTTTTTGCCGTGACTACCTGAAGATTGCCGAATAGCGCGTTTGCCGACGTGTCGCTGCCGGTGAGAAACACACCGAGCCAGCCGAGCAGCGCGCTGAAGAACGGGAACATAGCTCCGGTCCCGGAGAACGCTAATCCGAGAGTGGCGGTGGCGCCTGAATAGTTCATCAGGAACGCCAGGCCGAGCACCGCCGCGAACGTCAACATCGGAAATGCCAACTGGCGCGCGGTGGAGCCGATCGTTTTCATCGTTTCTGCAAAGGACATCCGAAGCACCGCCGCGGCGCAGAACGATGCGAGCATGCAGGCTGTTCCGGAGGCCGAGAGGAGCGATAGCGTATAGCTTGCTGCGTATGGCGAGGGCTTCGGGACTACCGGCGCTGCGCGCAGAATCAGATTGTGCAGGCCGGGCCATCCAAAGACGAACGTAGCTTTATTGAGCACCACTTTCACCGGATCCCATCCCCACAAAAGCACGAACACCACCAGTAATCCGTACGGCATCCAGGCCTGAAGGGTTTCGGCGGTGCTATGTTGACGCGGCAGGTGAGCTGACAGTTCGCCCTCCAGGACAAATTTATCCCGCGGCTTCCAGGCCTTCAACAACACCACCAACGCGGCGATGGCCACTAACGACGCCATGATGTCGGTCAATTGCGGGCCGATGAAGTTCGATACGTAGAACTGCGTTCCTGCAAAGGCCACGCCGCAGACAAGGACGGCTGGAAAGACGCCCATCAGCCCGCGCACGCCGCCCATGACGAGGATGAGATAAGCAGGCACGAAGAGCGACATGGGCGCGCACAAACGGCCGACATTGGCGCTGAGCGCACCTACGGGCAGGGCCGTTATGCCGGCCAGCGTGATGACGGGAATACCGATCGATCCAAATGCTACCGGAACCGTATTGGCCAGAAGGCAGATCGCCGACGCATAGAAGGGCGAGAATCCAAGGCCGGCTAACATCGCTGCCGCTACCGCTACCGGAGTGCCGAATCCGGCGGCTCCCTCAATGAAGGCTCCGAAGGCGAAGGCGATCAGGAGCGCCTGTAAACGCCGGTCGGGCGTCAGGCTGCCGACGGAATCCTTGATCACTTCGAACTTTCCGGTAATCACGGTCATTCGATACAGAACCACTGCCCAGAACACCACCCATCCGATGGGGAACAACCCGAATGCCGCGCCGTATGTGGTGGAAGTCAGTATCAGATTGACGGGCATCTGATAGACGAACGCCGCGACCAGCACGGCGGCGCCCAATCCAGCCAGCGACGCCATCCAGGATGGCTTTTTCAGAACACCGAGCAGAAACAGAAGTGCAAAGACCGGAAGAGCCGCGACCAAAGAGGAGACGCCGACGCTCTGCATCAGGGGAATATAGTTTTGTTGCCACATAGGCCGAATCATTATTTCACGGTTCGGTGGGGCTTCGTGCAAGAATCTCTCTATGAAGTATGGAGTTCTTTTCGGGCTCAGCCTCGGCGTTCTTGTTCATGCCCAGACGCCAGAGCAAAAGTCGCTTGAGTACGTGAAAGCGAACTACACAAAATACGAGTACCGGATTCCTATGCGCGACGGCGTGAAGCTGTTCACTTCCGTTTATGTGCCCAAGGACGACTCGAAGCCTTATCCCATCATGCTGTCGCGCACGCCTTACAGTGTTGCGCCCTACGGCGTCGATCAATACAAGAACTCACTCGGACCTTCTGAGTTGTTCCAAAAGGAGAGCTACGTCTTCGCCTACCAGGATGTGCGGGGCCGGTATATGTCGGAAGGCGAGTTCGACGAAGTGCGCCCCTACAAGCTAGTGAAGAAGAATTCAACAGACATCGATGAGAGCACCGACGCCTGGGATACTATCGACTGGCTAGTGAAGCACGTCCCGAATAACAACGGGCGCGTGGGCATCTGGGGTATCTCGTATCCGGGCTTTTTCGCATCCGAGGCGATGATCGATGCTCATCCGGCGTTGAAGGCCGCTTCGCCTCAGGCCCCCGTCACCGACTACTACATGGGCGACGATTCCTATCACAACGGGGCTTTCTTTCTGGCCGCGAACTTCGGTTTCTATGCCAATTTCGGCAAGGCCAAGACCGGGCCCGAACTCCCACCGTCGAACCCGCCGCGCTTCGACTTCAAGACTCCGGACGCTTACGATTTCTATCTGCGTATGGGGTCGGTGGCCGATTCGGAGAAGTTCCTGAAGAATGAAAGCCGCTATTGGACTGAGCAGTATGAGCATCCGAACTACGACGAGTTCGCGCGGTCGCGGAATGCGGCGCGGTATATCAAGGACATTAAGCCCGCTGTGCTGGTGGTTGGCGGTTGGTTCGACGCCGAGGATCTCTCGGGACCGCTGAAGGTCTTTCGGGCTATGGATAAGGGAACGCTGGTGATGGGGCCTTGGTCTCATGGAGGCTTTGCGCGCGGGGATGGTGAGAAACTCGGCAGCGTTGAGTTCAACGCGAAGACATCGGTCTTCTTCCGCGAGAACATCGAGCTTCCGTTCTTCAACTACTATCTGAAGGACAAGACAGATCCGAAGCTGCCTCGGGCGTATCTCTTTGAGACCGGCACCAATCAGTGGCGCAAATATGATTCGTGGCCGCCGCAGAGCGCCAAGACACGGACGCTCTATCTGCAAGCTGCCGGCAAGCTTGCTTGGGAGCCTCCGAAGGAAGAGGGATTCGACGAATATGTGAGCGATTCGAACCGCCCTGTGCCTTATATCGGATACATCGCTCCGGGGATGGCACGGGAGTACATGGTAGACGACCAGCGGTTCGCATCTCGCCGGACCGACGTGCTCAGCTATCAAACCGAGCCTTTGGAGGATGATCTCACGGTGGTTGGTCCAGTGTCGCCTCAACTTTTTGTTTCGACCAGCGGGACAGATTCGGACTTTGTGGTGAAGCTCATCGATGTCTATCCGAACGACTATCCGAATATCGGCGGTTATCAACAACTCGTCCGCGGGGAACCGTTCCGAGGGAAGTTCCGGCACAGCTTTGAGAAGCCGGAGCCGTTCACTCCGGGCAAGATGGACAAGATCGAGTTCTCGATGCCGGACATCAATCATACCTTCCGGCGCGGCCATCGCATCATGGTGCAGATTCAGAGTTCGTGGTTTCCGCTGACGGATCGCAACCCTCAGAAGTTCGTCGATATCCCTCACGCGAAGCCCGCTGATTTCGTTAAGGCGACAGAGCGGGTGAGCCGCTCGAGAAGTGCGGCGACTGGCATCAGACTTAGCGTCGTGGAGTGACCACTTATACTTGCAGGATGTCTCTTCACCGCATTGCCGTGTTGCTACTGCCTTTCTCGCTTTCGGCCTTTGCCAGTTCTTACACGCTCTACGATGGCGCTCTGGGGACGGCTCCGTCCGCTCAGGGTTGGGCGTCGTTTACGATCGGATCTACCGAGGCTCTGAGCGCGGGCGCGGTTACGCTCGATTCCACCGCCGCCAGTGCGCTACACGCCGGTTATGGATTGCTGGCTCCCATTTCTCTGGATGCCACTGTGGGATTCGATTACGCATTCACTGTCCGCGTGAATAGCGAGTCTCATTCGAGTAACGACCGGGCGGGATTCTCGGCTATCGTCATCACGTCGAACCTCACCGGCATTGAGCTTGGCTTCTGGCAAACCGACGTCTGGGCACAGAACGTGGGATTCACTCACGGCGAGGATGCGGCGTTCGACACTACTTCCGGACTCGTCCAGTACGACCTCCTGGTTCAGGGCACGAGCTACACGCTGTACGAGAACACGACGGCGCTGCTGTCCGGTTCGCTTCGAGACTACTCGGGCTCTGCAATCCCGCCATACACCGTGGCAAACTCACTCTTCCTGGGAGATGATACGACTTCCGCTAAGGGTAGCTTCAGTCTCAGCGCTGCCGGTCTGTCGGCTCCGGAGCCTGGTGCGTTCGTTCTCCTTGCGAGCGGCCTGGCTGCGTTGTTGCTGCGAAAGACTTCACGCACCTGAAGCCGATATTCGGGCTGCGCTCGGCAGGGCGCGCCCAGCTCCGGTAGGCACACGTGAGGTACTTCTCTTCATCGGCCCACGAGCCTCCGCGCAAGACCTTGTAGCGACCGGTTGCCGGGCCTGGCGGATTCTTCGCAGGGGCTTCGGTATAGTAATCCTTTTCGTACCAGTCCGCGCACCATTCCCAGACGTTGCCGGCCATGTCGTAGAGTCCGAAATAGTTGGGCTTGGCGGAACGGACAGGCGCCGGGCCTTCCACCGAGTTGTAGCGGGCCAGCGTTTTATCGGGCTTGGCCTGACCCCAGGGGTACGTGAGGCCTTCCAGCAAGCCTCGGCATGCCCGTTCCCATTCGGCCTCGGTGGGTAGGCGTTTGCCCGCCCATTTGGCGAAGGCAGCCGCGTCGTCCCAACTGACATCCGCTACTGGATACTTTTCTTTTCCCACCGGAACCTTGCCGCCGGGCCAGTTGTAGGGCGCTCTATGCTTTGTTGCCTGGACGAAGGCGGCGTACTGTTCGTTGGTCACCTCGTGCTCGTCCATGTAGAACGGGTCGACTGCGACCGGCTTCACCGGGCGATCGTCCTTCATGACTTCCGGGTACCACTTCAGTCCGTCGTCAGGAAGCTTTTGGGTGCGGCCACGCTGGAACTCACCGCCGGGAATGAAGACCATCCCTGGCTCGCCTGCCCAGGCCGTGAGACCCAGACAGAGGCTAAGAAAACAGAGTCGAGATTTCATCCGTCGGAATGTAGCCGTTGGGACCCAGAGAATCGACGTAGGGGTATGTGCGCCCTGAAGGAGTATTGCGAATCTCTTTGCTCCAGTCGATGCCCAACGCGGAGTACATGGTGGCCAGGACGTTCTCCATCCGTGGCTGTTCTTTGTGATTCCAACCGATCTCGAGCGCCTTGGCTCCTTCCGAATCGGTTCGCCCCAGGATGCGGCCGGGCTTGATGCCGGCTCCAGCGAAGAGCGCCGGGTAGCAGTGATTGTAGTGATCGCGGCCGGCCATGTTGTTGAGCGCTCCTGGAGTGCGCCCGAACTCGCTCATGACTACGACCAGCGTCTCGTCGAGCAGCGTCTTCGATGGGTCGCTCTTCGACTTCATCGTGGAGAGATCTTCCATGAGACTGGAGAGGGCCGGGTCGAGTTCGGAGCAGAGGGTGTAGTGGTTCGATGCGGCCTTGCGATCCCAGATCTGGACGTGATGGTCCCAGCCCGGG
>Ga0207695_10000833_pt1 | contig 57159 bp, 42 predicted proteins | sample KBSC54metaG_FD_184354 | JGI IMG/M metagenome (GOLD analysis project Ga0207695, IMG submission 184354) | Corn rhizosphere microbial communities from Kellogg Biological Station, Michigan, USA - KBS C5-4 metaG (SPAdes) (version 2) | ecosystem: Host-associated > Plants > Roots > Rhizosphere > Soil...
GGTATCGACAGGCGGTGGTGTATATAGTACAGGCTTCTCCAGCTTGTCACAGGACAGGACGGAGCAAAAGCCGCCGCCTGCCAATAGCAGCATTATCAGTGGATATATCTTCATAGATAAGTTTTTATTCGCTCATGTCAAGTAATATGGCGTCGGAACCCGCGTCGGGCATCCAGCCAATGTTTGTCCATCCGCTGTTGGAGATCGTAAAGGCAATGCGAAGCCCGCTGCCCGTAAGACCTTTCAGCTTCGCCCGCTTGAAAGACCCTTCGAATTTCAGGGTGCCGCCGTCCTGGACGACGGTACCTACCTGGTAATAGTCGGCGATGGTCTGATAGTCCCAACCCCAGGCGGTCTGCGTAGCGCCGGAGAAATAAAATGGGTCCAGCCAGTTTTGCAGCATGGCCCCTTCCAGCAATATATCATAGGCTCCGCCGGTGAAAGTGCCGGTGAGCAGACCGGTGGCGGGATTGTTATCCGCATCTATGTAAAAGTCAAAAATATCCCCTGCTGCGACCGTAGAGGTCATCTCGATATAGAAAAAGACGTTGTCGCTGTTGTAATCGAACTTCGCTTTTTGAAAGGTTCCTCCGCCGGCACCCCTTGTCACTATGTTCGCGGTGATCTGGTCCCAGTCCGACAGGGTATTATCATCCAGCTTTATCGGGGAGGACTTTGCGATATGGATGACGGTGGAACCTTCGGCTTTGACGCCACTGGCCGTAGTTACATACAAGGTAGGCACATATTTCCCTTTTTTCGGGTAGGTGTGTACGGGGTTCTTGTCCGTAGAGCTTGCCCCGTCGCCGAAATCCCACTTGTAGGAGGCGGCTTCCGTCTGGTTGGTGAAAGTGAGGGTAAAGCCGTCGTCGCTCACTGTGTAGGAATATATGACGTCAGGTGGCGCGACCGCTTTATCTTTTTTACAGGCGCACAGCCAGCAGCAGGCGAGTATATAGAGTGTTATTCTTGTCCGTGTCATGATAATGATTTTTATGGGTTTTGCTTACACAGCGTATTGGTCTGCACTTCGTCGATGGGAATGTAGTAGATGATCTTGGGGTTGTCCGGTGCGATGATCATGTTGGCGTAACCGGTGGGCTGTTTGGACAGATCGATATCCGTCTCTTTCAGACCCGGCAGGTGATAGCCCCAATAGGTCCGGTTGATGCTGCGCTTGTTGCGATACACGTCGAAGATCCGGTGTCCTTCAAAGGCCAGCTCGATACGGCGTTCATTCAGCACCAGGTCGAGGGCGGTGTAACCGGCCGGGACAGTACCGTTGTACAGACTTGCATCCAAGCCCCTGTTCTTCCGGATCATATCTATGTCATCCAGGGCGGCTGCTGTCTGTCCGGCCTTGGCTTCTGCTTCGGCTTTGTTCAGGTACATCTCTGCCAGGCGGAACATGACGGGAGAACTTAAAGTGGGACTTCCACCCTGAAAAGAGAATTTGGTGATATAGTAGATCTCGATGCCATTCTTTTTTTGTACGACGCCATTGATGGTGTCGGGCACGATATACTTCCAGCGTACATCCTCTGTGTGGGCGGCCATGCTGTCCCTGAGGGAAGCAGAAGCGTATTCCTCGCCCCAGCCCGAGTTGCCGTCGGAATAGATCATGGACGCAATGGACCCGAATTTTCCATAGTCTTCGGCGGTGGTGAAGGCGATACAGAATATGGTCTCTGGGCTGGCTGCTGCATTGGCAAACAGGGCAGGATAAGTTGCCGCTGTAGTGAGGCTGAACTTCCCGCTGCCGATGACCTTGTTCGCATAGTAGACCGTGCTGTCATTATTGCCTTCATACAGATAAGCTCTCGACAGCAGGGCCCAGGCGGCCTCCCGGGAAGCGTATTGCACGCCCCTGCCCTGCACCATCAGGTCTGCACCTTTTGCCGCATCGGCAATGACCTGCTGATACACCTGCTGCACCGTGGACCGCGCCTTTAAGGCAGGATCGCTGGTAGAGGTCCTTAGAATGACGCCTTCCCCGGCGGGCGAGATTGTATACGGCATTGCATAGAGACGAACGAGGTTGAAGTGCGCGAAAGCCCTTAGAAAGTAACATTCTCCCAACAGCTGTTTTGTTGCATCGTCGGGGCTGGTCACCTTTTCGGCGGATTCTATGACGGTATTCACATCGCTGATGATCTTGTAGGAGATATACCAGAAATACCGTGTATTGGTCTGCGTGGGTAAGTGCCCCAGGGAAAAGCTGTAGAACAGGTCGTCCGTGGTCGTCTGGCCGCAGACGATATCGTCGCTGGCAAAATCGGACAGCTGGAAATACTGCCGCAGGTACATATTGTTATCGTTCGTCGAGCCGGCGAAGGACACATGGTCCTTGAACAAGGAATAGGCGCCATTTACGGCATTCTTTAATCCTTCCGCGGAATTGGTCAGCGTAGCCGTTGTAATGGCGTCACTGGGCGTAACATCCTTTACGCAGGATGCCAGCAGCAGCAACAGGGAAGATAATGTCCAGAATAGTTTTGTACGCATGGTATGAATATTTTTATCAGAACCTGAAATCGATGTTGAAGAGATATTGGCGGTTGTTGGGATACTTGAAGTCCGACACACCAGGCATGACATATGAGCCTGGCGTAATGGTCGTCTGGGGATCCTGGCCAAAGAACTTTGTCGCACGGTAGACATTGTCCGCCGACAATGAAACGGTGATACCATCCAGCTTCAGCCGGCGGATGGCGGCTTTTGGCAGATCGTAAGACAGGGTCACGTTCCTGATGGCGATAAAGCTGCCGTCCTTCAGATAGCGGCTGGAGGTCTGGGTGGAATTATTTGCATTCTGCGGGCTGGGCTCGCTGGCAATATCTCCCGGCCTGGTCCATACCTTATATCCTTTTGGCAGGACAGCCAGGTTGTAGTAAGGTTCGCTGCCGTCGTTCTCTGTAAACCGCAGGGCATTGCTGAAGATCTTATTACCGGAAAGGAAATAAGCGTTGACACTTAAGGTGATCCCTTTGTACCGGAAAGAGTTGGTCATACCGCCCTGGAACTTTGGCAGCGGGTTGCCCACTTCCTGGTAGGTGGCGCTGTCGTAATTGGAAGTTGCCTGTCTGTTGATGATCTTACCCGACGCATCTTTTGTGAGCTGTTCCCACAAAGGCGCGCCTGTCTGCGGGTCGACACCCAGCCATTTGGGCATATAGAACTCATAGAGATTGCCTCCATTACGATAGATCTGTGAAATAGCCCAGGTAGATTGGGTCGTGATACTGACGGCGGGGAATTGACGCAATTTGTTCGTGTTCCAGTTGATATTGAAATCGGTGCGCCATTCAAAATCATGAGTGACGATATTGATGGTGCTCAATCCTATTTCCAGTCCTTTGTTGACCACCTCTCCACTGTTCTCCCAGCGATTCTCGAACCCTACGGACAAGGGCTGCGATACCTGCAACAGCAGGTTCTTCGTAATGTTGTTGTATACGTCCACTGTCAGATCGATGCGTTTGAACACGCCCAGATCGAAGCCGGCATCCCATTGATGCTTGCTTTCCCAGGTGAGATCTGGACTGGGCAGCTGTGAAGGGGTCGCCGCCACCAGGCCGTTGTACTGGCTCGACAATGAATATAGACCCAGGTAGCGGGAAGAGCCGATGTCCTGCATACCCGTAATACCATAGCTGGCCCGCAGCTTCATAAGATTTATGATCCGGTTGCTTGCCAGGAAATCTTCCTTATTGATCAGCCAGGCTGCGCTGACGGAAGGGAACTTCGCATAACGATTGCTGGAAGGAAAGGCTGAGGAGCCGTCTATCCTATAGGAGCCTGTCAGGAAATATTTATCCAGGTAGCTGTAGTTCACCTGTGAGATGTAGGATACGAGCGTGGCCATGTCGTTGCTGCCATTGACCGCCTGACTATTGGAGACCACATTCAGCACCTGCAGACCCACCGGCAAGCCTTTGCCCGATGCGCCGTTGACCTCGGTATGGCTGCCTTCGAAAGCTACACCGGCCAGACCGCTGATGCGGTGAGGGCCCAGGTTGAAATTGAATTTCAGCAGGTCGTTGGAGATATAGCCGTAATTCAGCGTATTTGACTCAGTGAGGTAGCCTGTCCCGTGGTATTGTCCCGCGGTCAGAGGGGAATAATAAGTGCTGCTCTTGAAATAAGCGGCCGATACCCGGTTGGTGCTGGACAGCGACAGCCAGGGGGTGATGGTCACATTGGCGTTGAGGTCATAGTTGGCGTCGAAGTTCTTGTAAGGGTGGTTGGAATTTTGGATCGTGTGGATAGGATTTACCTTATCCCTCGACCACCATTTGAAAGTGGAGCTGCCATCTACATATCTTGCCGCGCCTGCGCTGTCATAAGGATTATCCCAGGGCATATTGAGATAGGCGTAGTACACGTCATTGTAATCGTAGCTTTTCCCCGTCGTTCCGCTGATGTTGATGTTGTTGGTGACGGCTATCGCCTTGTTGAAATGATACGTGGAGTTCGCACGGACGTTCAGCCGCTGGTACTTCGTATTTAAGAAGGTACCCTTTTCATTGTAATAAGAGAGACCTATATAGTAGTCTGCCTTCTCCGTGCGTCCGCTGGCGGATGCGTACAGGTTGGTCATAGGAGCATGCTTGAAGGTCGCCGTCAGCCAGTTGTAATTCTGGTTACGGAGACTCAGGGGGCGCTCGCTATAGAATTTCAGGATGTCTATTTTGAACGAGTTGCCCGTATCGCCGGGGATATAATCCCGGTAATACTGTTTTTGCTGTTCGTACAGCTGGCTGCCCGACATCATCTTCATTTCGCCGAAATCCGGGGTGCGAAGCCCCTGCGTTACTTTTAGCTCATAGCGTGTTTTGCCGGCCGCTGCCTTTTTGGTGGTGACGATGATCACCCCGCCATTGGCCTGTGATCCATACATAGCCGTGGCGCCTGCATCCTTCAATACCGTTATGCTTTCCACATCATTGGGGTCATAGTTGCCGCCGATGATCCCATCCACCACAAACAAGGGGCTTTGGGACGCATTGACGGAAGAGACGCCCCGCAGCCGGATCTCCGCCGCGGACCCGGGCGCCCCCGAACTGTTGACCACCTGCAGACCTGCTACCTTGCCCTGCAGCATCGACCCTATATCGTTGGTGGTGACATCTTTTAATTTCTCCGCCGACACTACTGTGACGGCGCTGGTGAGCTCGCTCTTGCGCTTGTCGCTGTAGCCCACCACCACCACTTCGTTTATTTGCTGGTTGGATGCTTTCAACACGACATCGAAGGTGGAACGCCTGTCTGCCTTTACCCACTGGGTCTCATATCCGACAAAGGAGAATTGCAGGGTATCGCCTTCTTCCGCCAGGATGCTGAAATATCCTTTTGTATTTGTCTGCGTCCCCCTGGATGATCCTTTTATCATGACCGAGACATTCGCCAGCGGCTCGCCCCGCTCGTTACGTATGATGCCCGTTATGGGTGGCGCTACTATCTCCGCCGGCTGATGTTCGCTCAGAACGATGAGGTTATTGGCATTGATGGAATAATCCAGCCCGGTGCCTTTCAATACAAGCGAAAGCACATAATCCAGCGGCGCTTCCTCTACTTTTACACTGACCCTTTTGGAGTCGTATAGCTCCTTATACTGGTAGAGGAACCGGTAGCCGGATTTTTGCTCGATCAACGAGAGCACATTGGACAAAGGCTCTTTGTCGACGGCAAGGCTGATCGTCTTCTGGGAGAAGGCCCATACTGAGAGATGGACCCCGGCCAGCACCATGCATAAAGCTGTTATTTTCATGATAAACAGTAGTTTACGCCGGGCAATAAATTGCCCGGGCCATGCAGTTGTTCTGGTAAAATGCATACCTTTGGTTTGATTAAGTTAGTAATAGGCTTATGCCTGTTGATAACTCCGGAGAGGTGACGCAAACACCTCTCTTTTGTTTTAGTGGCCTCTGCTAATAGTAATGGTCTTACCGTTTATATCATAGGAGAAAGGGGCGGAACGGCGTAAAGCGTCCAGGGCTTCTCCCACCGTTTCTTTTTCAAATGAACCTGTAAAAAGCAATGATTGCCGGCTGGTATCGGCAAAGTCTATACGCACCTGGTACCATCGTTCCATCCTTCTGGCCAGGGACGCAAAGGTCTCCTTCCTGAATACCAGCTTCTCCTTCAGCCAGGCCGTCTCGATGTAGGTGCTGTCCCTGGGGTCGGGCTCCACCTGTGTCACCCGGATCACTTCTTCGCGGCTTTTGGACCTGCTGCTATCCGGCGACGGCGCCGTTTCTGCCGGCTGGTTACGAATGACGATCTTTTCATTGGGTCTCAACAGGATCTTCCGCTCGGGATCTGTCTTCAGACTGACTTCGATGACGCCTTTCACGAGCGTAGCTTCCACAAAGCTGTCCTCCGCATAAGCCCGTACATTAAAAGTTGTCCCCAGCACCCGGATGATGACGTTGCCTGCGTGTACGATCAGGGGCATATCGGGATTGCCATGGATGTCAAACCAGGCTTCTCCTGTCAGCTGCATCTCCCGGCTCTTCCGTCCAAAATCCTTGTTATAGGCAAACTGGCAGGCGCTGTTCAGCACTACCGTTGAGCTGTCCGGTAAATTGATGAGGGTCTTTGAGCCTGTCTTCGTGACAATCCGGTCAAAAGGATCACCGCCGGGGGATCTCTTGTTTATTTCTATAAGGACGAAGGTGACAACCGCGGCAGCCAATAGTACGGCGGCCCAGACCATGGGTTGTCTTTTTCTTATCCGGGGGACAGGCTCTTCCCGTATGGACTGCATAATGGCGGACAGGCTGCCTTCTTTTGCCTTCTTATCTTCATGGGAAGGACGCAAGGCAAGCCCTTTCAGCTCGGACAGCAGCTCGGTGTAAGGGACTGTGTCCTGCTGCTGCAACAGCATCTGAAGCTCGCGCAGCTCGTCTTCCGACAGCTGCCCGTCGTATTGCTTAGCCAGTAACTCCCATAGTCTTTTATCTGCCATCAAGTAGGCTGATGCAGAAAATGGGTGGTTACCCCTAAGTGATCCGGAAAAAAATTATCGGAAAATTAATGTTGGAGAAAAGTGAGGGGGACCGAGAGGCTGATCTTCTTTAATGCAATGCTCATTTGCGCCTCTACGGTCTTGACGGAGATATTCAAGAGCTCTGCTACTTCCTTATATTTAAGATTGCTTTCTTTTACCAGGAGGAATATGAGTTTACACTTAGGCGCGAGCTGGTCGATAACCTTGTTGATATAGCGCATCATCTCCGAGGAGATCAGCAGCTGTTCGGGGCTCACCTCCCACTGAACGGAGAAGTCGTGCAGCTCGTCCTCCTCTGTCAGCCGGACGGAAGACCGCCGGGACCGCAGGAACTCCAGGCACCTGTTACGGGCGCATTTCAATAAATAGAGCTCGGGGTTGGCTACGTCCTTCAGCAAGGACCTTTTCTGCCATATCCGCAGGAATACATCGTTTACGATCTCTTCTGCCGCAGATGTATCTCCGATGATCGAACAGGAGAGCTTATATAGTCTATAAAAATATATGTGGTGGAGTCCCGCAAGCGCCTCCTCATCCCCGGTGGAGGATAATCTTGTAAAGAGAATATAAGCAGCATCTTTGGTCATACCGTACCGTAATGTACGGAGATTTTTTGCGCGATGTACGCCAAACGGGAGAGCAAACGTTTGCGTCAAATTAGAACGGAGCGGATGGCATTGCCCGTATTTTTCGCCGGTCCATCTCCCCCTTTCACCGGCCTTTTAGGGTTATTGGACCATTAGCTCTTCCCGCCTATCCTTATTTTCCTAAATTTACACCCCATGGAAAAGAGTAAACGCCCTCCGAAGGGACCCGGCCTGTCCTCCCTGTTGAAACCATACAGGGGTCTCATTACCCTGCTGGCCTTTTTAGCCCTGTTAAGCAACGGACTTAACCTCGTACTGCCAAAGATCATCGCCGCCGCCATCGATGCCTTTGTCGGTCATCAGCTGAATATGCATCATATTATCATGGAATTCCTGGAAGTCACGGCCGGCGTTTTTATCCTGGGCTATCTGCAGAGCATCGTACAGACCTATGCTTCGGAAAAAGTAGCTCGCGATCTGCGCACCCGCCTGGCGGACAAGATATCCCGGCAAAGCTATGAATTCCTGCAGAATACCAGTCCTTCCAAGCTGCTGACCAACCTGACGGCTGACGTGGATTCGATCAAAACGTTCGTTTCCCAGGCCATTATATCCATCGCCTCATCCCTGGTCATCATCATCGGCGCCAGCGTCCTGCTGCTGTCCATCAACTGGAAGCTGGGTCTGATCGTCATGGCCATTATCCCGATCATCGGCATCACTTTTTATGTAGTGCTGCGTAAGGTAAGGGCCCTTTTTCTAAAAGCCCGGGAAGTCATCGACTGGCTCAACAAGGTCATCAATGAAAGCATTTTAGGCGCGGCCATCATCCGGGTGGTCAATTCCCAGCAATCGGAATACAACAAATTCCTCGACGCGAATAAAAAAGCGTTGGGGATCGGGATAAGCATCCTGCGGCTCTTCGCAGCCCTTATCCCGGTGATCATCTTTACGGCCAACATGGCTACGCTTTCCATTCTGGCCATGGGCGGGCATTTTGTTATCAATGGGACTATGTCGCTGGGGAACCTTTCCGCCTTTAATAATTACCTGGCCATGCTGATCTTCCCCATCCTGGTCATCGGGTTCATGAGCAATGTCATTGCCCAGGCTTCCGCCAGCTATGCACGCATCAGCGGGGTCCTCAACGCCCCCGATCCGGTGGAAACAGGGACACTGAAAGACAAGCTGGAAGGTAAGATCACTGTAAAGGATGTATCGATGATCTATAAGGATAAGACGGTGTTGAAGGATATTTCCTTCACTGTCGCCGCAGGCTCTAAAACGGCTGTCATCGGTCCCACGGCTGCGGGCAAGACCCAACTGCTGCACCTGCTTACTGCGCTCACGCGACCCAACACCGGTTCCATCGAATATGACGATCATCCCATTGCGGAGTATGAAAAAGAGACATTTCATAAGCAGGTAGGCTTCGTGTTCCAGGACAGCATCATCTTCAATATGAGCATACGGGAGAATATTGCCTTTAACGAGACTGTCACGGAGGCGGATATGCAGCGGGCCATCGCCACGGCAGAGCTGCACGATTTTGTAGACTCCCTGCCGGATAAGCTGGAGACTGTCGTGTCGGAAAGAGGGACCAGCCTGTCCGGCGGCCAGAAACAACGTATCATGCTGGCCCGCGCCCTGGCCATCAATCCCCGGGTGCTGCTGCTGGATGACTTCACCGCCCGGGTAGACACCAACACCGAACAGAAGATACTGGAGAATGTACGCCTTAATTATCCGGGTATCACGCTGCTGTCGGTGACCCAAAAGATAGCATCCATCGAAGACTATCAGCAGGTCATCCTGTTGATGGAAGGAGAAATAATCGCATCCGGCACCCACCAGGAATTGATGCAGACCTGCCCGGAATATGTTCAGATCTATCAATCACAACGTAGCACCAGTCATTATGAGCAACACGAGTTACAACCTTAATGTTATAACCATCTTATGAGCAACACGAATTACAATCTTAATATCATTGCCGGCGAGCAACCCAAAAAAGTATCCAACTGGTCGGCGTTGATCAAGCTGATCAACCTGCTGCCTGAAAAACGCGGTATGCTGATATGGGCGCTGATCGCTATCGTCACCTATTCCGGGCTTACCATGGTGGGCCCCTATATCGTGGGACGCACCATCGACAAATATATCCTGAAGCACGATTTCCACGGTGTGCTGGTCAACTGCGGCTGGCTCCTGCTGGTGTATGGCGGCGTACTTGTTGCCGTTTATCTCCGGACGATCCTGATGGGAAACTTTGGACAGCATCTGCTGTTTACCCTGCGCAATGCCGTCTTCAACAAGCTGCAGGAGCTGCCCAATGCCTTTTTTGCACAGAACAAGGCCGGCGACCTCATCTCCCGGGTGAACAACGATACGGACAAGATCAACCAGTTCTTTTCGCAATCTCTCATGCAGTTCGTATCCAGCTTCTTTATCATCATCGGAGCAGGTGTTTTCGTGCTGGCGCTCAATATCCGCCTGGGCCTGGCTACGCTCTCCCCGGCGTTGCTGATGTGGATATTTACCAGGCTGGTCACTCCCTGGGTCAAACGAAAAAATGCCGCTAACCTGAAAAGCGTAGGCGGCATGAGCGCCGAGATACAGGAAAGTCTCAATAACTTTAAGGTCATCATTGCCTTCAACCGTCGCGACTATTTCAGAAAGCGTTTTGATAAAGCCAACAAGGATCAGTATTCATCCGCCATAAAGGCGGGTCTGGCCAATAATATCTTTACGCCTGTCTACAGCCTGGCTTCCAGCCTGGGGCAATTGATCGTACTCACGTATGGCATCTATCTTATCACTGCAGGTAACTTTACAGCGGGCTTTCTGATCACCTATTTCGCCTATGTCACCAACTTTTATGATCCGCTGCGCCAGATGGCGGCGCTCTGGTCCAGTTTCCAGATAGCGCTTGCTGCCTGGGATCGCATTTCACAGATACTCAACCTGGAATCCGATCTGGCCACTGTAGCGTCAACTCCTGAACTGTCGGTGGCAGGCACAACACCTGCGCTCCTGGAATTTCAGCATGTATCCTTCCACTATCCGGACGGTACGGAAGTGCTGCATAACAATAGTTTCCGGATGGAGAAGGGAAAGACCTATGCATTGGTGGGACCCACAGGTGGCGGTAAGACAACCACTGCCAGCCTCATCGCCCGGCTTTATGATCCGACTGCCGGCAAAGTTCTGCTGGATGGCAGGGACCTGCGCTCCTATACGCCTGCGGAAAGGACCCGGAAGATAGGCTTTATCCTGCAGGAGCCGTTTTTGTTCTCGGGGACGGTGAAGGACAATATCCTGTATGGCAATGAGCAATATCATGATCTCACGCATGAGGAATTGGCTGCCGTTATCGAAAAGGCGAACCTGCAGACATTGCTGTCCCGATTTGACGCAGGGCTCGAAACGGCGGTGTCTTCCGGGGGCGACGGCATCAGCCTGGGGCAAAAACAGCTGATCGCCTTTATGCGGGCCGTGCTCCGGAATCCCGAGCTGCTCATACTGGATGAAGCGACGGCCAACATCGATACCGTCACTGAAAAGATGCTGGAGGAGATCCTGCGAAAATTACCGGATACCACCACCCGTGTCATCATTGCCCACCGGCTCAATACCATCGAGAATGCGGACGAGATATTCTTTGTCAATGCAGGCGCCATCACCCGCGCCGGCTCTCTCGATCAGGCCGTCGACATGTTGTTGCATGGAAAAAGAGTAAGTTAGCGTCTCCTAAACCCAACCCCCATATGTCTAACGCGCGATCTTTTTTGCTTGTCGTACCGGTTATTCTGCTGTCAGCCGGCATTGCCGGCGCCCAGTCCCATGACTTCCAGGTGTCTAAAATATTCCGTATAGGCAGTCCCGGTGGATGGGACTACATCACGGTAGGACCCGATAAGAAGATCTATGTATCCCATGGCACCCATGTGGTGATCCTGGATGAAAAGAAGGGTGATTCGGTCGGTGTCATCCCCAATACCATCGGCGTCCACGGTATTGCTTTTGACGAAGCCCTGGGCAAGGGATATACCAGCAACGGCCGCACCAACAGCGTCACTGTCTTTGATATAAAGACGGGCCGTGTGTTGAACCAGATACCCACGGGACAGAACCCTGATGCTATTTTCTTTGAACCTTTTACCAGGACCATCATCACCTGTAACGGTCGCAGCCATGACCTCAGCATCATCGACCCCGTTACCGAACAGGTCACAGGCACTCTATTCATAGATGGTAAGCCCGAGACAGCTGTCTCCGATGAGGCCGGCAGGATCTTCGTCAACATAGAGGATAAGAATGAGATCACGGTAGTGGACATCGTCCATAAGACCATCCTCGACAGCTGGTCGCTATCCCCGGGCGAAAACCCCACGGGACTTGCTATCGACAGAAAAAATAAGAGGTTATTTGCGGGGTGCGCTAAATGGCTCATGGTGATGGATGCGGTCACGGGGAAGGTCGTTGCGAAAGTCGCCATCGGAGATGGCTGCGACGGTGTTGCTTTCGACAGCCGTCTGAAGGATATTTTTGCCTCCTGCGGAGAAGGCACACTGGCTATCATCCATGAAAACGATCCATCTACCTTTAAGATCGTCGGCAATGTACCTACCAAACGTAGTGCCCGTACCCTGACCATCGACGAGAAGAAACATGAGATATTCCTTCCTGCGGCGGGGGTGGAAAAATTCCAGGTCCTCGTAGTTGCGAAGCATTAGTTTGGGACGATCACCGGCCGGGTACGCCTACTGGCGGAAATTGACCATTTTTCGTTATATTGTACGTACAATAAACGATTATGGCATCACCCAAATATGGCCGCCTGAAGAACTTTGTGGGCGGAGAGTTCATAGAGGTCGCAGGCAGGAGCATCCCCATTGTATCTCCGCTGGACGGCGCCCTGCTGGCGGATATGCCCTGCTCTTCCTCCGCCGATCTCGACAAGGCCGTTAAAGCGGCACAGCAGGCTTTTCGTACCTGGAGCAGAACCCCTATCAAGGAAAGAGTGCAGGTATTTTTCCGGTACAGGCATCTGCTGGAAACCCATATGCAGGAATTGGCCCTGCTGGTCAGCGAAGAGAACGGCAAGACGTTGGGGGAAGCCGTCGCTGAGATCGAGAAATGTGTAGAGCTCACAGAATTTGCCACTTCCCTACCCCAGCTCGTGACGGGTGAAGTGCTGGAAGTGAGCAAAGGAGTGGAATGCCGTACGGAGCATCCGCCCCTGGGTGTCGTGGCTTCCATCGTTCCGTTCAATTTCCCCGCCATGGTGCCCAACTGGACCATGCCCAATGCCATGGCGCTGGGCAACTGTATGATCATAAAGCCTTCCGATAAAGTGCCGTTGAGCGTGTCCCGCCTGGCGCAATTGTTACAGGAAGCCGGTCTCCCCGAAGGGGTATTCAACATCGTCAATGGAGACAGTGAAATTGTCGAAGCCATCTGTGATCATCCCGGCATAGAGGCCGTCTCCTTTGTAGGATCGACAAAAGTGGCCAAGCTGGTTTACCGGCGTGCTACGGGTAACCTTAAACGTTGCCTGGCCCTGGGCGGCGCCAAGAACCACCTGCTGGTGATGCCGGATGCCAAGCCCGAAATGACGGCTCAAAATGTAGCCGCTTCCATGAGCGGCTGTGCCGGACAAAGGTGCATGGCTGCTTCCGCCATGGTGGGTGTAGGCGATGTCGACCATATTATTTCACGGATCTGCGATGAAGCGCGTCGTATCATTCCCGGACGTAACCTCGGAGCCGTCATCAACGCTGAAGCAAAAGAGCGGATCGAACGCTATATCACAGAAGCCGAACAGCAGGGAGCCCGGATCCTCGTAGACGGCAGAGGCGCCACCGTCCCCGGAAAGGAAAACGGTACGTATGTAGGTCCTACTGTCATCGATGGGGTAAAACCCGGTATGGCGGTAGCCCGTGAAGAGATCTTCGGTCCCGTCATCAGCATCATGCGCGTCGATACCCTCGATGAAGCCCTGGCTATCGAGAATGCCAGTCCTTATGGTAATGCGGCTTCCGTATTTACCCAGAATGGCGGTTATGCCCGCTATGTCATCGATCATGCATCCGCCGGCATGGTAGGTGTGAATGTAGGCGTCCCCGTGCCCCGTGAACCTTTCTCTTTTGGCGGATGGAACGAAAGTAAGTTCGGCGTCGGCGATATTACAGGTAGAAGTTCCATTGAGTTCTGGACAAGATTGAAAAAGAGCACGGTAAAATGGAATCCCGAAGCCGGCATCAATTGGATGAGTTAATTAAAAAATATTCTATTATGGCTGCCCCTGTTACAATGTCCGAAACCCAGGAGATCCTGCAGGATAACTTTGATTACACACTTTTCTCCTGGAGCAAGCAAAAAGGGATCAACCCCATTGCTGTCAAATATGCCGAAGGCGTATACCTGTACGATTATGACGGCCGGCGTTACCTGGACTTTTCGTCCGGGCTGATGAACGTGAATATCGGTCACGGCAATCAACGGGTCACCGCGGCCGTCACCCGCCAGATGCAGGAGGTGAGCTATGTCACGCCCGGTTGCGTAACCCGGGCCAGGGGCGAACTGGGAAGACGCCTGGCGGAGATCGCTCCCGGCAACCTGCAAAAGACTCTTTTCACCGTTTGCGGCGCCACGGCCATCGAGAATGCCATCAAACTGGCGAGACTGTATACCGGTCGTCACAAGATCATCGCCCGCTACAGGGCTTTTCATGGTGCTTCGTATGGAGCTATGACCGCGGGTGGCGATCCCCGTAAGCTGCCCGCCGATGCCCAGCAGATGCCGAATGTCATCCATGTGGAAGACCCTTACTGCTACCGCTGTCCATGGGGGAAGGAGATCAGCACCTGTCATCGTGAATGTGTAAGCCATATCCAACGGGTCATAGAGTTCGAGGGACCGGAGAATGTTGCCGCCATCCTCATGGAAGGCGAGAGCGGCAGCTCGGGCTGTATCAAATATCCACCCGATTATCTGCAAAAGATCAGGGCTTTATGTGATCAGCATGGTATCCTGCTTATCGTCGATGAGGTAATGAGCGGTTTTGGCCGGACAGGTAAATGGTTCGCATCGGAATTGCACGGTATCGTGCCCGATATGATCGCTACGGCCAAAGGCATCACCGCCGGTTATATTCCCCTGGGCGCCCTTATCGTGACGGACAAGATCGCGGATCATTTTAATGACCGCACGCTCTGGCTGGGTCTTACCTATTCAGCCCATCCCGTGGCCTGTGCGGCCGGTGTGGAAGTGCTGAAGATCTATGAGGATGAAGGTTTGATAAAAAATGCAGCGGAGATGGGGAGGTACATCGATCAGCGTGTCGGGGAGCTGAAATTGCGTCATCCATCTATTGGCGACTTCCGTAATACGGGACTTCTCGGTTGTCTGGAGCTGGTGAAGAACAGAGCTACAAAAGAACCCATGGCTCCTTTCAATGCTAAGCCTGAAGAAATGACCGTGATGAACCAGGTAGCCGCGCGTCTTCGTCAGCTGGGCATGTACACGTTTGTAAGATGGAACTATGTCTTTATCGCGCCACCCCTGTGTATCACCAGGGAACAGGTGGATGAAGGGCTTGCCATGATCAGTGAGGCGCTTACTATCGCCGACGCACATACACAATCTTAGATATGAGCCACCCGTCACCCGATACATCCCTTTACAGCGAAGACCTGGCGCCCATTCCTTCCGGGAAGCGAACCTGGACTACCTGGAACTATGCGGCGCTCTGGATCAGCATGAGCCTTTGCATACCCACGTATATGCTGGCCAGCTCGCTCATTGGCGGGGGTATGAGCTGGTGGCAGGCCATCCTTACCATATTCTTTGGTAATACGATCGTGCTGGCGCCCATGATCCTCAATGGACGGGCCGGCGCCAAGTACGGCATTCCTTTCCCCGTTTTTGCCAGGGCCAGCTTTGGCGTGCGGGGCGCCAATATACCCGCGCTTTTGCGGGCGATCGTGGCCTGCGGCTGGTACGGCATACAAACCTGGATCGGAGGTTTTGCCATTTACCAGGCTGCGCGGCTGTGGATCCCGGGTCTTGCGACGTTGCCTCGTGTGTTCCCTGTCAGCTGGGGATTGGAGACAGGGCCGGCCATTTGTTTTTTGCTTTTCTGGCTTTTGAATATGTATGTCGTCTGGCTTGGGGTGGAGAGCATCCGCAAGCTGCTTGTCTTTAAGGCATTTTTTCTTCCCCTGGCGGCGCTGGCTTTGCTGTTCTGGGCTGTCTCTTCCATACATGGAGGTTTGGGACCCATCCTTGCGCAGCCTGCCCGGCTTCATGGGGCGGCGTTCTGGACGTTCTTTGTGCCTGCGCTCACGGGCATGGTGGGTTTCTGGGCGACATTGTCGTTGAATATCCCCGACTTTACCCGTTATGCGGTCAGCCAGCGGGCGCATGGCGTCGGACAGGCCGTCGGATTGCCACCAGCCATGACCTTGTTCTCCTTCATCGGGGTCGTCGTCACTTCCGCCACCGTGTTGTTGTACGGTCAGCCTGTCTGGGACCCGGTGGTGCTTGCAGGAAAATTTGAGAATAAGACACTTATCACTTTGGCAATGATTGCAGTAGCTATCTCGACGCTGGCTACCAATATCGCCGCCAATATCGTAAGCCCCGCCAATGACTTTGCCAACCTCAGCCCTGCCCGGATCAATTTCCGCACCGGGGGGCTTATCACCGGCGTCCTTGGCGTCCTCATCTTCCCCTGGAAGCTGATAGCCGATCCCAGCGGTTATATATTTACGTGGCTCGTTGGTTATTCCAGTCTTTTGGGACCGGTGGGCGGCATCCTGATAGTCGACTATTACCTGATACGGCGGCAGCAATTGTCTGTGGGAGACCTTTATGCGTTACAGGGAGCCTACACTTATACGAATGGGTTCCATTGGCGGGCGATCGTAAGCCTGGTTTTAGGCATCATACCTAATATTCCCGGCTTCCTGGTCACTATCGGTGTTGTCTGTTCGTGCGCCGTGCCGGCCTGGATCGTCTCCCTGTACAGCTATGCCTGGTTCGTAGGGTTCTTTGTTTCCGGCGCTTGCTACCGGCTTTCTTTCAACTATAAAAAACAGGTCAACTATGTCAGTATTGATTACTAACGGCAGGATCATCACCGCTACGGACGATTTTACCGGCGATGTCTATATCGAAGGAGAAAAGATCGTGACTATTGGCAAGCACCTGCATGTCTCTGCCGACAGGACCATCGACGCTACAGGCCAGCTGGTAATGCCCGGCGGCATCGACCCTCATGTCCACCTGGACATGCCTTTTATGGGCACCTTTTCCAGCGACAGCTATGAAACTGGTACCCGGGCAGCTCTTTTTGGCGGCACTACCACTGTTATCGATTTTATACTGCAAAAGCAGGGGCATTCGCTGCAGGAGGCTTTTGACGAATGGAATGGCCGTGCCAACGGCACAGCCGTTGGCGATTACAGCTTTCATATGGCTGTGACGGACTTTAACGAAAAGACCCGGCCGGAGATAAAGACAATGGTAGAAGATCATGGCATCACTTCCTTTAAGACCTTTATGGCCTATAAAGGAGCCCTGATGATCGATGACAGACAGATGACGGCGCTTATGCAGGAAGTCCGGCGCCATGGCGGCCTGGTGACCGTTCATGCCACCAACGGCGACATGATCGATTATCTTGTCGCACGGCATCGTTCTGAAGGAAAGCTGACGCCACGCTACCATTATTTGTCGCAGCCGGAAGTTACTGAGGCGGAAGCATCGGGTAGATTTGCAGACATGGCGCATTACACCGGTTGTCCCGGATACATCGTACATATGACATGCGAAGGCGCGCTCAATGCCGTACGCAATGCCACCATCCGCAATCAGCATGTTTGGGTAGAGACCTGTATCCAGTACCTTTTGCTGGATGCTTCCCATTATGGCGAGGATTTTGAAGGAGCTAAATGGGTGATGAGCCCGCCGCTCAGGGAAAAGAAAGACCAGGCGACACTATGGGCCGGCATCAACCAGGGGCTCGTGAATGTAGTAGCCACCGACCACTGTCCTTTCCGGTGGGAACAGAAACTTATGGGAAAGGATGACTTTTCAAAAATACCCAACGGCCATCCTGCCATCGAGCACAGGATGGAACTTTTGTACAGCGAAGGCGTACGTAAGGGCAGGATCAGCCTGCAGAAATATGTAGAGCTCACTTCCACCAACCCGGCGAAGATCTTCGGTCTCTTCCCACGTAAAGGGACGCTGGCGCCGGATAGCGACGCCGATATCATTTTATTGGACCCTAACCGTCAACATACCCTTTCGTCCTCCACGCATCACATGAACGTGGACTATTCCGCTTATGAAGGATGGCAACTGACGGGAAAGGTGCAGACGGTCCTGCTGAGGGGCCAGGTGGCCATCGACCAGGGGGAATGTAAGATAGAGAAAGGATATGGCCGGTTTATCCGGCGGGGCCGGCATACAATTATATAACTTTAACCAATAATCGAACATAATGCCAAGAATAGTAAAATCCGGCCTCATCCAGATGAGCCTGCCAAAGACAGAAGGAGAAGGGACGATCGAAGAGATCAAGGAGGCCATGGTGCAAAAGCACCTCCCGCTTATCGAAGAGGCGGGCAAAAAAGGCGTGCAGATCCTCTGCCTCCAGGAGATATTCAACACCCCCTATTTCTGCCCCGGCCAGGACCGCGCCTGGTATGACTCCGCAGAACCTGTACCGGGTCCCACGGTAGAACGGATGACGGAATACGCCAAAAAGTACAATATGGTGATGATCGTACCCGTCTATGAAAAAGAGCAGGCCGGCGTGCTGTACAATACAGCTGCCGTCATCGACGCCGACGGCACCTTCCTGGGAAAATACCGTAAGAACCATATCCCCCATACCTCCGGCTTTTGGGAGAAATTCTTTTTCAAACCCGGCAACCTGGGCTATCCCGTCTTCCAGACAAAATATGCAAAGATCGGCGTGTACATCTGTTACGACCGTCATTTCCCTGACGGGGCGCGTTGCCTGGGGCTGAACGGCGCAGAGATCGTATACAACCCTTCCGCCACGGTAGCAGGGCTCTCCCAATACCTCTGGCAATTGGAACAACCTGCCCATGCGGCTGCCAACGGCTATTTTATGGGCTGTATCAACCGGGTAGGTGAAGAAAAGCCCTGGAACCTGGGCCGCTTTTACGGGAGCTCCTATTTCGTGGACCCCAGGGGGCAGATATTCGCCCAGGCTTCCGAAGACAAGGATGAGCTGCTCATCGCCGAATTCGACCTGGACAAGATCGAGGAAGTACGTAGTGTCTGGCAGTTCTTCAGGGACAGGCGTCCGGAGACATACGGTAAATTGACGGAACTTTAAACTGGTTATGCATGGCTATTATCGATCAACGGCTTACTCCTGACGAATATGCCGCCAACTTCAGGGATATCCATCCTCCTTTCGAGACAAGGGATGCTGCCCTGGTGGAGGCTAACCGCTGTCTGTTCTGTTACGACGCCCCTTGTACCAAAAGCTGTCCCACCGGCATCGACGTACCGAAATTTATCAAACAGATCGCTACCGACGATCTCCGGGGCGCGGCCCGGACTATTTTTATTTCCAACATCATGGGTGGCGGCTGCTCCCGGGTATGTCCCGTGGAGAAGCTTTGTGAAGGCGCCTGTGTATATAACCTCATGGAAGAAGCGCCTATTTCCATTGCCCGTCTTCAGCGGCTGCCGACAGATGAGGCGATGCAGCGCAAATGGCCGCTGTTTACACGGAAGGCGGCCACGGGCCGGCGGGTGGCTGTGGTCGGCGCCGGACCGGCAGGACTGAGCGCTGCGCATGTGCTTTCCCGTGAAGGGATCGATGTGACCATCTATGAAAAAGAGGCTCGGGGTGGCGGGCTGATGACTTATGGCGTGGCGGCTTATAAGGTCACGCCCGGGTATTGCGCGGAGGAATTGGATTATATACTTTCACTTGGTGGGATCTCTGTGAAATATGGCATCGAGCTGGGGAAGGATATCTCATTGGCGCGGTTGCATGATGAGTATGATGCTGTGTTCTTAGCTTTTGGTGTAGGTCTCGCCCGGCGCCTGGATATCCCCGGGGAAGATCTGGATGGCGTAGTGAATGCGCTTCAATTTATCTATGATATCAGGACAGTGGGTTATCCAGCCGTACCCGTGGGGGACAAAGTCGCGGTCATCGGTATGGGCATGACGGCCATCGACGCTGCCACCCAGGCCCGCCGCCTGGGTGCGGGAGAGGTCACCCTGGTATACAGACGGACAGAGGCGGAAATGCCCTGCACGCAAAAAGAGCTGGAGATTGCCCGGTTGGATGGCTGCCGTATCCATTGGCTGGCAGCGCCGCAGACCGTGATAGGCGCAGATGGTCGCGTAACGGGACTTTTGTGCGAACGGATGGAGCTGGGGCCGCCCGATGGTTCCGGTCGCCGTACTCCTCAAGCCACGGGAGAGACTTTTCTTTTAGACGTGGATATGGTGATCAAGGCCACGGGTCAAATGCCATTCGAAGAAATGGTGCTCGGCGCCGGCGTGGGTCATCGTGGGGGGAAGGTCTCTGTGGACGGCGCTGGCGCTACCTCGTTACGCGGTGTCTTCGCCGGCGGCGACTGTGTCAATGGCGGAAAAGAAGTGGTGGACGCGGTACAGGCAGGCAAGCTGAGCGCGGCAGCTATTCTTGAATATATACAATCACAGGCCCCGCGTCCTGCTGTTGGACCTATCGACCCATCCATACCCGATCATACAGTATAAAACCTATTTACTATGGCATCCCTGTATACCAATTACCTCGGTATCTCCTCTCCCAACCCTTTCTGGCTGGCCAGCGCACCGCCGACGGATAAGCTCGTGAACGTGCTTCGCGCTTTCGAAGCAGGCTGGGGCGGCGTAGTATGGAAGACACTGGGCAGCCAGATAAAGAATGTATCCTCCCGTTATTCCGCTGTAGACTATCACGGCAGCCGCGTCATGGGGCTGAATAATATCGAGCTGATCAGCGACCGGCCGCTGGAGCTGAATTTGCGGGAAATAAAAGAATGTATCCGCCTCTTCCCTGACAGGGCCATGATCGTCTCGCTGATGGCCGATAACGATCGTGAGAGCTGGCATGAGCTGATACATAAGGTGGAGGACACAGGCGCCCATGGACTGGAATTGAATTTTGGCTGTCCGCACGGTATGACCGAGCGTGGCATGGGCGCCGCGGTAGGTCAGGACCCCGCCATCGCCCGGCTGGTGACGGAATGGGTCATGGAAGCCGCCAGCATCCCGGTCATCACCAAGCTGACTCCTAACGTGCACTCCGTTGTGCCCACCGGTCGTGCAGCAGTCGAAGCGGGCAGCCAGGGGCTTTCGCTTATCAATACCATCCAGTCCGTCACGGGTGTGGACCTGGATACGTTTATTCCCAATCCGAATGTAGGGGGTAAATCGACCTTCGGCGGCTATTGCGGTCCTGCGGTGAAACCTATCGCGCTGAAAATGCTCACTACTATCGCTCAGGATCCCATTACACGTAAGGCGCCCATCTCCGGCATCGGCGGTATCAGCACCTGGAAGGATGCAGCGGAGTTCATGCTGCTGGGGGCTACTACGGTACAGGTGTGCACGGCCGTTATGAAGCACGGGTTCCGTATTATAGAAGGGCTTTGCGAGGGTCTCAGCAACTGGATGGATGAGAAGGGTTTCCGCCAGACGACTGATTTTATAGGGCTCTCTGTGCCGACGCTTACGCAATGGGAGGAGCTGGATCTCAATTATCATATTGTTGCACGTATTGATCCTGATAAATGTATCCACTGCGGGCTTTGTTATATCGCCTGTGAGGATGCTTCGCACCAGTCTATCGGGATCGAGTACGGTAATCCGTATAATACGTATACGATCAAGGAGGATGAGTGCGTAGGGTGTAATTTATGCAAGCTGGTGTGTCCTGTCGAGGGATGCATTACCATGGTGGAGCAACGTGCGGGACCTGACTATCTCAATTGGAAGGAGTTTCAGAAGAGGGGTTTGCCGTTGAATGATCATTGATCTGCGGGTAGTATCCGGCTTTGATCGCGTTCACCGTCGACCTGGGCGTGAGCACTTTTACCTTTTCGTTCCCGGATAGGGGTTGTTCCTTTTCATAGCCAAAAGGACTCCAGGGATATATTTTATTATTCGCTACCATGCATGCCCTTCCCTCCCACTCTATAAAGGTTCCGTCCGGCAGGTCTTTTATGGATGCTTCGTAGCTGACTTTATCTCCTTTGCGGGTTATCCTTTCCCGGTGGAGGATGTTGTCTATCTCTCCGATGGAAGTATTCTCGTTGAACCCATATTCGGGGTTGCCCTTTAGCCAGCAGGATTTGAATTTTTTTGCAGCTTCTCTTCTGCATTCAAAACAGGGACGGTGACCTGCGGCAAAGGAGGTGGCTTCATCGAAGAAGAATAATTCGGTATATAGATTGGGGGACATCACCTTTCTGTGTCTTCCTTTGAATTGCAGCACGCAGGTGATCCAGGCTTTTAGCTTAAATGGACGTCGAATGGTTTGACTTTCGTCGTGCAACAGGCCGCGGTTGCCCATCCAGGCGCCACGTGCGGTTGTCTTAATGATATTTCCCCAGGGATCGACGCGGTTTTGTAGCATATTTTATTGACAAATGAAAATAAGAATTGTTCCGGATTAAAGTAGTTTGTTGAAGGGTAATGTTCTTCAATCACCGGATATAGTAATAGGTAAATTTGCCCTTCGTTTAAGTCTTACCTATGAGCAGAAAGAATGACATTCTGTGGAAAGGAATAATGGAGGGAATATTCGATGACCTGTTACGGTTTATCTTTCCCGATGCAGATCATCTTGTCGATATTAAGAAGGGATTTGGCTTTTTGGACAAGGAGTTAAGTGAGATGTATCCGGAGCCGAAGAAGGCGGCTGAGACAAAATTCGTGGACAAGCTTGTAAAGGTATACCGGCCGGATGGCGGCGAAGAATGGTTCCTGGTGCATATTGAAGTGCAGGGTTATCCGGATAAGACGTTTGCTGAAAGAATGTTCAGGTATTATTCCCGGATATACGACAGATATCAGGCGCCGGTGACAGCTTTGGCCATTTTCACCGGGCAGAATGGAAAGACGATGCCCAACTGTTATACTTACAATTTCTTAGGCACTAGCCTGGTGTATAAGTATAACACTTGCTGCATTACGGATTACACCGATGAAGACCTGATGGCGAGCAACAATCCTTTTGCGCTGGTGGTGTTGGCTGCTAAGACGGCCTTGTTGATGGGAAAAAAACCGGAAGTGGAATTAATGGGGCGAAAGCTTTTGATTGCCAGATTATTGCATGGAAAAGGCATATTTAGTAAAAAGAAAATTGCAGATGTTTTAACCTTTTTGAATAATTATATCGTATTTGAAGACCCGCAAATAAATCGTAATTTTAGACAACAACTTGATCTGATCACCGGTAAAACAAACACTATGGGTATTATTGAACAAGTAGCGGAAATGAGGGTGGAAGAAGCCAGGGAAGAAGAACGGGAGGAATTTGCAAAAAGCCTTCTGACTGAAACGGAGTTCTCTGCGGAAAAAATCGCTTCATTGGCCAAAGTTCCGCTATCAGTAGTAGAAAAAATAAAAGAGCGTTTAAATCAGCAGTGAGGCAATACTATGGATATCTTCGAACAAGTAGCTGAAATGAGGGCGGACGAGAGAGAACAGGCAACAAGGGAAGATATTGTAAAAAATCTTCTAACCGACACCGATCTCTCTTTCAAAAAAATTGCCTTGCTGACCGATCTCTCTCTAGCCCAGGTACATAAAGTAAAAGAAAATCTACTCCGCAAAATAACTTCCCGCTAATCAAACTCCTAAAGGGAATAGGCATCGCCGCCTTCACTCCAGAGAACTTGCCTTCGCCATCAAAATATTAAGGGTCAGCCATCTCAAGCCGACCCTTCATCCAAACTGTTCACTTCGAACTGGAATTATTTCTTCACCGAAAATTTGTACACCGTACTCGTCTTATACTGCTGCCCTGGTTTCAGCACCGTGGACGGGAATGACGGCTGATTGGGTGAATCGGGATAATGTTGGGTTTCCAGACAGAAAGCCGTCCGGTGATCATCTCTCTTTCCACCTTTCAGGGGATTGGACCCATTCATAAAGTTTCCGCCGTAGAATTGGATAGCTGGCTCCATGGTCCATACTTCCATGAATATGCCGCTGTGATCGCCCAGTACAGTGGCTGCGAGGTTAAGACCTGCACCCTTGTTGGCGTTCAGCACAAAATTGTGATCGTATCCCTTCCCGAATTTCAGCTGTTGATTGGGAGAATCTATCCGCGCACCAATCGCTGTCGGCTGCCGGAAATCGAAAGGTGTTCCGGCTACGGGTTCGATCTTCCCGGTAGGGATCAACGTGGAGTCCACCGGTGTATACTTATCGGCATTCAACTGCAGCAGGTGGTTGTTGATGGTGCCGTTACCCTGTCCATTGAGGTTGAAATAGGTATGATTCGTCAGGTTAACTACGGTGGGCTTGTCTGTCGTCGCCTCATAATCTATCTTCAGTGAATTGGCACTGTCGCCTGAAAGCGTGTAGGTCACTTTTGACTGCAGGTTGCCTGGATACCCTTCTTCCTGGTCCTGGGACAGATAGGTGAGCTCCAGGGTGCTGTCATTTAGCTTTTTTGCATCCCATACATGGGCGCCAAAGCCATGCAGACCGCCATGAAGGCTGTTAGGGCCATTATTGGTCGGCAGCTTATATTCCCTGCCATTCAGGGTGAACTTTCCTTTGGCGATGCGATTGCCATAACGACCCACGATGGCGCCGAAATAGCTCTCCGGCTGATGGATATATTTTCCGATGCTGTCGTATCCTACGGCCACATCTGTCATTGCGCCATTCTTGTCAGGCACCAGCAGGCTGACGACACGTGCGCCATAATTGGTGATGGCAACGGCAGCATTATTCTTGTTCCTGAGTATATACAAGGCCGTGGTCTTGCCGTCAAGGCTATCCGAAAAGAGGTTCGCGTCCGGCAAGGCGGGTGCAGCAGCAGAGGTTGTCGTAGCGGTGGAATCAGCGGCAGGCTTGTCGGAAGAAGCGTTGTTGCCACAGGCGGCCAGCAGGCATACGGCTGCGATCCAGGAGTAATTTGTCGAAACTTTGATCATATAGCAATAATTATTTTTATATCAATGAAGTCCCATTCTCGATCTGCCCGATATATACTTTCAGCTCCTTATTCATCGCCTTGGCATAAGCTGGTGTCAGGTCAGCTACCAGATCATCGATGACCTCTTCACGGACGAGATTGATGGTGCAGCCGCCAAAACCTCCCCCCATCATCCGGGCGCCGATGACCCCGGGCCTGCCTTTCACCTGTTCTACCAGGAAGTCCGCCTCGGGACAGCTGACCTCATATTTCCGGCTCAACCCGTCATGGGTAGCGAACATCTTCTGACCAAAAGCGGCAATATCCCCTCTCTTCAGGTCTTCGCCGGCTGCCAGCAGCCGCAGGCTTTCCTCTACTACATACTGGCACCGCTGATACACCAATGGGTCTACAGGCTTCACATATTTATCCAGCATCTCCAGCGTGACATCCCGCAGGCTGCGCACTTCCGGATGATGAGGTTGTACCAACGCTACGCCCGCCTCGCATTGCTGACGGCGGGTATTGTATTCCGAGCTGGCAAGTGAATGCTTTACACTCGTATCCAACAGCACGATGCGAATGCCATCCGTATTGAAAGGTATATATTCATATGCCAGAGACTGACAGTCCAGCCGGATGACATGGTTCTTACGACCAAACATACTGGCAAACTGGTCCATGATCCCGCACTTCACGCCTACAAATTCATTCTCCGCCTTCTGGGACAACCTGACCATGGTCAGCGGATCCATCTTCAGACCAAAAAGCTCATTCAGGGAAAATGCAGTGGCGCATTCCAGGGCTGCGGAGGAAGACATACCGGCTCCCTGGGGAATATCCCCTCCGAACACGCAATTAAAGCCTCCTACCTTGTGTCCTAAGGATTGCACCTGCGCAACTACGCCCAGGATATAATCCGGCCAATGCTGGGAAGAAGGCACTACTTTACCTGTATCGCCCAGGTAGCTGAGTCCCAGGTCAAGTGAAACGATGTGAATAAGATCGTCATCCCTGCGGGAAACGGCCATATAGATCGCTTTATTGATAGCAGCCGGCATGACAAACCCGTTGTTATAATCCGTATGCTCGCCGATCAGGTTTACCCTGCCCGGAGACCGTATCACCACGGGTTCTGTATCAAAAGTTTCTTTGAATTTCTCTATAATTCTGGAAGTCAGTGTGTTCTCTTGTTGGGTTGCTATCATATGCGGTCAATGTGCAAGTGTCAAAATAACATCTATTTCACCTGAAAATAAAACTTTTTTCATTTATCTTTAGACATATGAACTTTTTTTAACAGGTATTGGCCTACCTGCAGTCCCTGCGACATTCCGTTGCTGATGGCGTCCATAAAATGAATACCGCCATAGAACCGGGATATGCCTGCCTCCCGGGCCGCCGCCTGAAATGATTCAAAATGCCTGGGGGACAGGCCATACTGCACTTCCACGCTATCTGTATATTGAAAATGGTCCCCGAAATACCAGGTCAGAATGGTCGCGGAGGTTGAAGAGATGCAGGAATGACCGCTGAGGTATTCGGGAAAAGGCGGAGTTTGCAGCAACGGGCTCCATTTCCCGTCAATATATTTCCTGATGGCAGTCTCGGGTCTTATCCTGTTACTTCTGTATTTCTCATCCCAGCAGCAGATGAAGCTATCCATGAGCCCGATGGCCACCAGCGTATAGATCATCATGGACTGTTCAAAGCTCTTTCCGGCCTGCTCACAGGCTATTCCTGTGATGCCCAGCCAATGGGCGCCGGGTGATATCTTTTTTAGCCCTATCCACATGTGCCCATTGTCCTGCACGGCGAAAGGATTGCAATCCCAGAATGCGGCTATGACACGGTGATCCAGGGGCAGCGTATCATTATAATTCTGCATCATGAGATTATAAAATGCACTATGCTTATCCGTGGAAAAAGGAATGGGAGGGACAGGCTTGAATTGGGAGCAGGAATCCAGTATGAAGGGCCGCACTGTCTTAAACCAGGGCTCCACGGCCGCCATATAGGCCGGAGGGGTGGGATACCAGCAGCCTTCTTTATCTTCGGGTGTATATCGCGGCAGGTTGCTGATCTTATTATACCCGTCAGCCTTTGCATATGCGAGGATCCTCTTACTGATGGCTGATGCATATTTCTGTGAACTTTCAATTACTTCATCGGAATACCCGGCGCCCCTGCAGGAATCCAGGAAGCGTCGCTCATATTGTCCGAATAAACTGCCCGATGGTTCCATTTTCCCGGCTGTTTTCATCATTGCCAGCAAAGCAGCTAACTGGTAACTATATCCGCTGATGGAATCCGGCTTCCTTAGATCGGGATAATCATTTAAAACCCCGTGCATGCTTTTGAACCTGTTGTCGCACTCAGACAGGATCTCATAACCGGCCAGGCAGGCATAAGAAAAAAAACGGGCTGCCAGGGGTGGATTGGTGACATCGTGCACCATCAGTTCGGTCATTTGCCCGAGTACATGACCGATATCTTTCTGGCTGAAAGGCTTCGGCCCGGGGGAATGCTTACAGCCGGCAGCCGGCAACAAGGCTGCTATAACGAAAAGACGAAACAATATCTTCATAACTATCTCCTTATATAAGCTTTTATCTCACTTTGATTGATGCCAAATAATAGCGTATCGCCCAGAGGCAGTACACTTCGTGTATCTCCCCAAAGGTGAAAGCCGGATCGCTGCTGATCGACATAGGTGAAGTTCCCTTTACCATCGCCTCTTAACAGGATGCCATAGTTGGCGTCATATTTGCCGAACCGTAGTCTTGCATGGCTGACATTCCCACATAGCAGCAGGTCTTTTTTACCATCCTTGTCATAATCCAACCCGGTGATCGTATAGACGGGAGAGAATTGCGTCTGCAGCGGCAAAGACCGTTCATGGAATTTTCCGTCCGGGCCGCTCTCAAAATAGGCCGTTTTCAGGTAATTAGCCTGCAGATGACCGGCATCTTTCAATTCCTCAGCGGTAAAAACATCTTTGAGTCCTGCATCCGCGTAGCTCTTGTAGTCCGGAAAGCGGGTGCGCATGATACTCAGCTGATCAAGCAATTCATCCCTTGTCAGGTATGGATAGCTGGTGTCTTTGATATAGAGACAGAGGATGGGATCGACAGAACCATTATCATCGAAGTCCTTATAATACATTTCTGCGGGCTCCTTATCGCTGGCCTTACATTGGGAATTCAGTCCCAGGTTACCGGCAACAATGTCCGGCTTACCATCTCCGTTGAAATCCTCCACCAGCAATTTATTCCACCAGCCGCTGTAATCTTTGGCAAAATAGTTCCGGGTCCTGTTCTCCAGTTTGCCCTGGTTGTTGATAAATATGGTTACCGGCATCCACTCCCCCACCACTACCAGGTCTTTTTTGCCGTCGCCATTCAGGTCTGCCCAGGCTGCATCGGTCACCATACCCGCCTTTTGTAATTCGGGCGCCAGGCTGCCCGTCTGATCCGAGAAATGCCCCTTGCCGTCATTGATCAGCACATAGCTTCGGGGAGCTTCCGGATAGCGACCCGGGATGACACGGCCTCCCACGAACAGATCCGCATAACCATCCCCGTTGATATCCGCTGACCGTACGCAGCTCTTGCTTACCCTCATGGCCGGCAGCGCGCCTGCGCTCCTGGTGAAATATCCTTTGCCGTCATTGATATACAACCTGTCCTGTAACAGGCTGTCATCGGGAGTAAGGTTGTGATACCCTCCACTGGCTATGTACAGGTCCGGAAAACCATCTCCATTGGCATCAAAGAACAGGGCGTCTGCATCTTCGCTCAGTTTATCTGCCGTGAAAGCCGGCTGCATTTTTTGAACGAATTGCCCATTCTTCTGTCTGATAAACAAACTTCCTGCCTGTCCGTTGCCGCCTCCCACGTATACATCTTCCAGGCCGTCTCCGTTGACATCGCCTTTGGCTATGCAAGGACCGGAAAATGATAACGGGTTGATCAATAACGGCTGTCGTTTAAAATCATTTACCCGGCTGGCCGCAGCATGATAAGTTATGGGTGATCTTATTTCCGTAAAGTATGCAGCTTCCAGTGCGGGCGCCTGATACGGGGTTATTGCGTTTTTCTCCTGGACTACCAGTTGCCGGTCTCCCTGAACGTGTGTGAGTATTTGTTGTTTGCCGCTTTGCCAGACTATCCGTACTGAATCGACGGTCGTATCCTGTCCTAAGCCGAAATGTACTATGGGAGATACGCTGGATTGGAAGCCTCTTGTGGGCATTTGCTCAATATATTGTTGTTTGCCCTTATTGAAGATCGTCACTTTGGCCCCGATGCCCATCGTATTCCCGCTGCTTCCTTCCAGCCTGAGCTGCAGAAAGTGGTGGTGGAGTAACTTATCCGCTTCGTTCTCATAAATGAAAGCAGGCAGGTTGATATTGTTGACTACCAGGTCCAGGTCCCCGTCATTGTCCAGGTCCGCGTAGGCGGCTCCATTGCTGTTGGAAGTTGTGGTAAATCCCCAGTCAGCTCCGGTATTGGAGAACGTCAGGTCCCCGTTATTACGGAACATGTAGCTCTTCACTTTCGACGATGGTATCTGCTGCACCAGTTCAAACAGATCTTTTCGCATTACTTTCCTGTCCCTTAGGAAGTCTCCCATGTATTTTAGAAAATCCATGTTGGTATAATCCCGCAGGTACCCGTTGGTGATAAAAAGATCCTTCCAGCCATCATTATCATAATCTGCAAACAGGGGGGCCCAGCTCCAATCGGTATTGGATATTCCCGCTAACTGCCCGATCTCGCTGAATGTCCCGTTGCCATTATTGACATGCATCATATTGCGCATGTAGGCATAATAAAAACCTGACCGGAGGCTTAATTCGAACTTTTCATAATTGTCGGGGGCGAACAGCAGCTTTTGCCGGCGATTGTCTTCCGGCAACATGTCCAGTGTAATGATATCGGGCAGGGCGTCATTATTGATGTCTGCAACATCATTGCCCATGGAAAAATTGGATGTATGCCCCAGGGTCGACTGGATCACGTCGGTGAAGGTGCCGTTCCTGTTATTGATATAAAGGTAATCCGGCACGCCGTAATCATTTGAAATGTAAATATCGGGCCACCCGTCTCCGTTGAGATCCGCTATACCTGCCCCCAGGCCATAGGTCAATTCAGAACTGCTCAAACCGGACTGCCCGGTGATATCCTGAAAATGACCATTATCATTCCTGTATAAGCGGACACCGCAGGATGGGTTGCTTCTTTTGAGTATTTCAGCGGTTGCTGTTTCATCCAGGATCGGCAATAATTTGGGAGAATGATCCAACAGGAACATATCCAGGTCCCCGTCCCTGTCAAAATCGAAAAAAACGGCCTGGGTACTATAGGCGGAATCGGCCAGGCCATATTGCTGGGCCTGCTCGGTGAAATGGGGGATTCCCGCAGCGTCATTGCCTTCGTTGATAAATAATTGATTCATCCTTCTCGGACCGGGCATTTTTCCGGAATAGCATACATACATATCCTGTTTGCCGTCCCCATTGATATCCACCATCGTCACACCTGTTTTCCATGGTCCCGGTCTTCCAGCTACTCCTGCAGCGCTCGTAATATCCTCAAACTGCATTTTCCCTTTATTGAGGTAGAGCTTGTTGTCGGTCATATTGCCTGTGAAATAAATATCCTGCAATCCGTCTCCATTCACGTCGGCTATTGCGACGCCACCGCCATTGTACAGATATTCATAGGTCATTACATTGGCGTTGAGGCCTTCGGTCAGCGTGTTGGAGAAGTCGATATGGGTTTGTTCCGCCGGCAGGAGCGTAAAGAGCGGAGAGGAGCTTTTCCCCGGTTCATGTTGAAAAGGGGAATGGCATGCGGCGAAGGATATGATGGCTATGAGCGAGCCTGCAAGCAGTTTAGTATTCAATTGTAAATATTTAGCTGTTGAATATGCATAGGCGGTTTAATAATAAGAACTATGCCAGTGGATAAGACCGGCATAGTTCTTTACAGGTGAGAAAATATTTTTTAGTAGCCGGGATTCTGGATCAGCTTGTTGTTTTTATTCATCTCATCCAGCTTGATCGGCGGAAAATACAGCTTATCATCCCATGAACGGTTCTCTACGCCTGCTTCTATGTTCTGCACTACATAGGAATAGTTGTAGTTATCCGTGCTGTACCTGTATGTCGTGACTGTTTTCCCTGGTTTTAAAGTGCCGGTAATTATCATGACCCGTACTTTTTGCCCCAATACTCCCGGGGCGATCATCCACCGGCGGGCATCGTAAAAGCGCTGTTCTTCGCATAACATTTCTATGTTACGTTCATGCTGGTAGTGTGCTACGAGCGCCGCGCCAGTTGAAGTATCCGGAATTGCCGGCATGCCTGCCCGGAAACGGATCTTGTTGAGCCAGCTTTTCGCCGTAGTCTCATCTCCCAGGGCGAGACAGGTCTCTATATAATTGAAGATCACTTCCGTGAACCGTATCTGGGGCGATGGGACCTGCTGTTTTTGGTTCATATCTACGATAGACGGGTCAGGGTCCATGAACTTTTTGATGGCGTAGCCTGTACGGGTCCCGTTCCAGTTCTCCAGGGCGCTGTTCCTGGTATCCAGCCCGAAATAGGTCACAGGGCTGGAGGAGCTGCCGGTCTGGTAAGTGCCGAACTGGATCTCATTATAGGGGTCGATAGCAGCCCCATCCGTAGTCCGGGGCTTCCAGGGGGACCCGTCATACATGATAGACGCATAAAATCTCGGGTCCCTGTTGACGTAGGGGGTAGCCGCCATATAGGTCGAATCCCAGCTGAAGGGAATAGCTTTTGGCGTTCCGGGTGTCGATACACTATCCATGTATTCATAACTATCCACCAGGTTTTGCGTAGGCTCCGTGGATGTCCAGCCATGGTATCCGTTGGTACAATTATTACGGGGATACCAGGCGCCCCAGTCATCGGGGGAGGCATTGACATAATATTTCGAAAAGATCGCTTCCTTTTCGCCACCGTTCCTGGAAAGGTACACATTGGTATAACTGGTGATCGCATCGGTCTTTGATAGAGGGGCAGTCAAATCGAGCTGATACCCATACTTTCCCAGGTTCATGACCGCCAGTGCGGCATCCTGGGCTGCCTTCCACCGGGCGGTGCGGTCGCCGGATACATAGCCCAATAATTCAGGATGTTGAAAACCGGCGATAAGTGCGGATTTGGCTTTTGCAGTAGGGATGTCATGCAGATCGCTGGCCGCATATAGCAATACCCGGGACTTCAAAGCCAGTGCGGCATCGCTGGTGGCCCTGCCCAATGCAATGGCTTTACCCGATGTCGTCACATAGGCCTTTAAAAGTAAAGAAGCGGAATCCAGATCACCGACGATGAAGTTGACGCATTCCTCATACGTATTCCTGGCAATGGTGAAGTCTTTACTGTTCAATGTATACGATGACTTAATAATGGGGACAGCGCCATAGTAGCGCAACATCTGATTGTAGCAATAGGCACGCATGAAATAGGATTCACCTTTCAGCCTGTCCCTTATCACCGGATCGAATGTCGCAACAGACAGGTTTTCCAATGCGATATTGGCAGCCCTGATCCGTGCATACATTTCTCCCCATTCGTAGGTATTGTTCACCCACCCGGTGTTATTGGGGCCTATATTAGCCTCCATTATATCCATTCTTCCGAAATTATACAGGCAATTATCAGTGATACAATCCATGCTTTCCTGGTTCAGCAGTCCATCTCGTATGGCATTGTAAATATCCGTCACAAAGGATTCCGACAAAGAAGGGTCGGACCAGACGGATGACGCGGGTGCTTTATCCAATGGCTGCGTATTCAGGAAACTTTTACTGCATCCCGCGATCATCGCACCTGCACCTATCATTAGCAAAATATGGTACTTTATTTTTTTCATTGCTTTCAATTTAAAAAGTTACAGTTAACCCTGTATTGATGATCCTCGCCTGAGGATAGTACTGCAGGCTGGTATTGATCGATTCAGGATCGAATATATGCTGAGGGGCCCAGGTATGCAGATTGAGGCCGTTTACATAGAACCTTAGACTGCTTATCCCGGCTTTCTTAATAATGTTCGCGGGAAGCGTATAACCGATCTCAACATTCTTAAGCCGGGTGTAATCCGTGTTCATCATGTAATACGTATTGCGATTGGAAAAATACTGGTTGTTCCTGTCGACCGTCCGCGGATCTTTGGAGCTCGGATGGTCAAGGGTCCACCGATGATCATACGTATACTGGAGATAGTTACCGATGGTGCCTGACTCTGTCTGTATGAAGATCTCTCCACCCCTTGCAGCCTGGAAGAGGACATTCAGGTCAAACCCTTTATATTGCAGGGCGATAACCAGGCCGCCCTGGAAAGTAGGCTGTGTGTTCTTATCCGATCTTACCTTATCCCACTGATCGATCTTACCATCCGGCTTGCCATCGGGCCCACCTATATCCTTAAACTTCATGCTTCCGGGGAAAAGTTTGCCGGCGCCGCCTACACCGCTATAGTCCAGTGTGTTGGCCGCTACATCCGCGGCATCTTTAAATACGCCGTCATATTGATATAGCAACATATCGTCAGGATTGTTAACATCGCTCGGCATAACATGTCCTGTTGACAGCTGATAGGTGGGCCTTCCGGGTGTTTCGTCCCAAAAAACGATCTTATTTTTCGCATAGCCTCCATTAACACTGACGCTGTATCGCAGATCTCCCAAACTATTATTGTACCCTACCTTAAACTCCCATCCTTTGTTATCCACCTTGCCGATGTTCTCGGCAGGCAGGGTCATCCCGGTACTTTGAGGAATGGATGCATTCCTTTTCCAAAGGATGTTCGACCGATGGTTTTGGAACACATCGAATTCAAAGTTGATGGTATTATTCAATGCTGAACCTTCCAACCCCAGGTCATAATTATTGGCGACCTCCCAGGTCAGGTTGAGATTGGGTACCCCATTCTCATATAATGTCGGAAACAATTGGTTGTTGACGACATAACCCCAGGGTGGATTGGCTCCTGTATTGGCTCTGTCACCAAATCCCATAGTCGACAGGTAGTCATATTCTCTCAATACGCCACCAAAATAAACCTGGTCATTACCCAGTTTTCCCCACGAGCCCCGGAGCTTCAGCGAATTGATCGCCGTTACGTTCTTTTTAAAGAAATCCTCTTCGGAGATCCTCCATCCGGCTGTTATACCAGGAAAAAATCCAAAACGATGGGCTTCAGGGAACATGTAAGAGCCATCATAGCGCCACAAAAATTCAAAGAGGTACTTTTCCTTGTAATTATAACCAACTCTGCCGAAATAATTCAAGCGGGCACGTTCCCATGAGCTGCCATTCGCTCTTTGGTCTGTAGGGCCGCCGGCAAATAACTGATCGATGGCTGTAGAGGAAAAATATTGCCGGAATGCGCTAAAAGAATTATTATTTCCCGTCTCCCTGGTCACCCCCGCAAGGAATGTAAGGGCATGATCGCCGAATGTGTGGTCATAAGACAATATTCCCTCCAGCATGATATTCAGCTGGTCCTGGGTGTATTGGTTGAGGGTAGCCTGTACGGCAGGTCCTTTTTGCACTTTCGTCATGATGGGCGAGCCGTCTGCTGCGAAACCGCTCCAGTTGTAAATAAACCAGGGTTTAAACCAGGTCTTGCCTTGTTGTATATATTTATCCGCGGCGGCATTGCCTGTCAGCTTTAACCCTTTTACTCCCGGTATGTTGATCTCTATTTTGCCATTTGATTGCAGATAGTACCGGGTATCCTTGTCATAACCGGTCTGATTAGTGGTGATGACTACCGGCTGCTCCCCATTTTCGATGTCGGGAGCCGGCAGGCCATTGGGCCAGTATGCATTCTTTGTCGGATATCCGCGCATCAGCATCCTGAAGATCGAACCGGCGGATTTGGTGGGAAAGAACCTGTTCTCCTGGCGGCCGGTGACGCCTATCGTCGTATTGATGTATTTATTCACCTTGGCGTCCAGGTTCAGGCGCATATCGTATTGTTTGTAACCTGTTGCCGAATGTTTGTAGTAGGCATCCTGGTTCTCGTACCCCACGGAAGCAAGATATCTCACTGATTCGGTGCCGCCGGATAATTGCATGTTATGTCGTTCCTGTGGCGACCAGTTCTTTAATGTAGCTTTAAACCAGTCGGTATTCGGATGTCCCCAGGGATCAGACCCATCAGCATATTTTTTGAGATCATCGGGCGTGAATGGCGCGTCATGTTTTACTCCGCCGGGATCGGTATAGCTTCCTGTCGCTTTAAAAGCGGCGGCGGCGGGGGCCCAAAGCGCCGGATCCCCTATTTTATAGATCTCTATTTCGTTGGCCATGGTGGCATATTCCGTGGCATTGAGCATTTTAGGGATAGTTGTGGCCTGCGCCCATCCCCTGTTATAACTATAGGATAGTTCAGGCTTTCCGATCTTGCCATGTTTGGTGGTGATCAGGATTACCCCGTTGGCGGCCCTGGCGCCGTAAATGGCCGCCGATGCGTCCTTCAGTACGGACATGCTTTCAATATCGGCAGGATTCAGCCGGTCCAGGCCGCCGGCGCGGGCCGGTACCCCGTCAATAACGATCAAAGCATCATTGTTACCCAACGTATTGGATCCGCGTATGCGAATGGTCGAACCATCATAGCCCGGCTCCCCGCTCGAGTTCATTGCAATAACGCCAGGCATGCGGCCGGCTATCGAGTTGGAGAGGTTGACGGCGGGTGATTTTTGCAGTTCCGTACCTTTTACGGTAGACACGGCGCCTGTGACCGTGACCTTCTTTTGAGTGGCGTATCCCACCACCACGACGTCTTTCAGCGAATTATCCACTGCCTGCAGCTGTATGTCTGCCGTGGCCTTGCCTTTAAGGGCGAGCTCTTTGGTCCCATAACCTATATAGCTGAATACCAAGATGGCATTGGGGCTAGTCACCTGTAACGTAAAGGATCCGTCTTCCCCCGTAGAGGTCCCGTTATTGGTGCCTTTTTCCAATACGGATACCCCTTTCAATGGCTCCCCTATCACACTCGTGACTCTTCCGCTGATCCTCACAGCCTGCAGGGTACGGACGCTCTCTTCATTGTCAGCCCGGGTGATGACCACGAGGTTGTCGCTGAGCTTACGGTATGTAAGTCCCGTGTTTTCCAATATCTTATCCATCACCGCTGCCAGTTCGGCATGCTGTACGCGGATACTGATGCCCTGTTCCTTGGGAAGGATATCGTCCTTGTATACAAAACGGTAATAGCCCTCCTGTTCGATGGCCTTGAATACCTTTTTTAACTGCGTTTTTTCCAGTCTGAGACTGATATCCCCCTGGCCATAACCATTGGCAAAAGATTGAACAAAAATGAGAAAAATGGCAAGTTTGGTCATCAGCAGGCATTTGATGATTAAACGGCCAGTATCCTTCGATACGCCGCTTCCGAATTTTTTCATAACTTAGTTTTGATAAAATGATAAGAGCCCGCTCCACAAAGAGCAGGTATTGTCTTTACACCGGCGGGGAATGCTGCAATCATTCTCCGCTTTTTTGTGTATTCGGCTGTGACTGTAAAAGGTAGTTAGGTATCTTTTTTCATATAAGCAATTTTGGTTTAACAATAAGCCGCCCCTTGCAGGCTGCCTGCAATCATGGAAATAGGGTTTAACTGAGCCTGTCGCGCTCAGCGTATACATTAGGGTGTTATGATCACTTCTTTTTTGCTGATAACATAGTTGAAATTGCCTGTTATCTGCAATGCTTCCATCACCTGCCGAAGGCTCTCATCTTCAAATACTGCGCTGTATTCGGTATGTTTCAACCTGTCGTCTTTGATCGTGACCTTTACATCATACCAGCGCTCGATCTTCCGGGCCACCGCCTCCAGTGTCTCCTGGTCGAATGCCAGCTTGTTCTTCATCCACAGGATATCCATCGCTATGCTGTCCTTTTCCTGGAAATGCGCTTTTGCCAGGGTCATCACAGGCAGATCAGCCACCTTATGCCTGGTCAGCGTGTCTTTCATGATCTGCATCTTCCCGTTCTGCACCACCAGCTTTTCATTGGGCTGCAGAATGATCTTTTTATCCGGGCTGTTGCGCAACGTCACTTCGATGGAACCATGGATCAGTACTGCCGCCGTACTCTTTTCATTGGCATAGCTCCGGATATTCAGGCTGGTGCCGAGGATCTTTACGTCGATGGAATTGGCGTGGATGATAAAAGGATGATCCTTGTCCTTTGCAATATCAAAGTATGCTTCACCCATTATCTGCACTTCCCGGAAAGGGCCGCGGAAATTTTCATCGTAGGTGATGCGGCTGTCTGCATTGAGCCATACCTGTGATCCGTCGGGTAACTGGATCTTGGACTTCGACCCGGGCTTTGTGCTCACCGTATTCTGACATGTCCGGACCGGACCGCTTTTTATCTCCCGCTGAGGCAGGGAGAAGAACACCAATGCCAATACGGCAGCTATTCCCACTAAGGGCCATAGCAGCCGATGGATCCGCCGGGGCGGGTTATCCGGAATTATCTCTTCATCATCAAATGCTGCCGACTCATATTTCAGCGCCGGAGAGGCCAAATGATTGCTCAGCCGCTGGAGATGTCTGTTAAGGGCATCCGTCCTCCTGCTTTTATCTGCCGGCTCTCTTTGCCAAAGGCTATGCAGCATTTCCATTTTTGCCCCCATTTCCGGGCGCTGCTGCAGACAAGCTTCCAGCTCAGCTAATTCCTCCGGCGTAGCTTCTCCGGTAAGCTGTAGACTTACCAGGAGCCAAAACCGTTTTTCCTGCATGAGTTGATCTTTCTGCATATGGGTATACTTATCCTACAGACAATGGCATCGAAAAGAATGTACCAAAAGGAAAAAAGAATTTTTCAGGAGCCGCTGGCGGCGGCTCGCCCGAAGGGCGGTTAAGAATTCGAGAACCGGTTGATGATGGTAAAATCCGATTGAAGGTAGGCCGGCAGGGCCTCCCCTATCTTGCGGATGGCAATGGCCAGTTGATTGCGAACGGTAAGAGGAGAAATGTCCAGCACAGCCGCGACGTCCTTATATTTCAACCCTTCTTCCTTCACCAGCTGGAAAATAAGCCGGCATTGCGGAGGCAGCTGGCGGATGATCCGGCGGATCTGCTGGACAAGGTCAGCGGAAATACACATTTCTGCCGGGCCATTGAACTCTATGACAGACTCTACATCCAGCTCATTCAGGCTGATCACTGTATTCTTATAATGCTTGGTAAGATAGTTGAGAGAGAAGTTTTTGGCAATGGTATAAAGATAAACCTTCAGATTCTCGATCTCGGGCAGCCTGTCCCTGATCTGCCATAGCTTGATAAATACATCCGAAACGATCTCTTCCGCGACTTCATTTGATTTCACCAGCGAGTAGGTGAACCTGAAAAGACCGCCGGACAGAAGCTCGAACAACTGGTTGTACGCCTTCATATCCTCATAGAAAGCAATACGCTCCTGCATTTCACGTATGGCAACAGTTAGCTCCAAGTGTAGTGTAGTAGAATAATACAGCATGCAATCGTTTACATGGTATTTTTCGTTAAAGGAAAGTTAAACACCTTTAACCAATTTTCAATGTTTTTTACGAACTAAATTTATAAACGATGGCACCTTTTTGAAAATAACCGTTTTTTAGACATTTACACTTTTGAGTAGAGTCCGGTATAGTCGACTCCCAACCCGGGTTTGTTGGGTATTTGGATCTTTCCGTGATCAAAGCCGATGCCTGTCGCCAGGTCCTCCTTCAACAATAGAGGGCCGTCCATATCTACATAATCCAGGTAAGGTAGTAAATGGGCAATGGCAGCGCTGCCTATTGAGCTTTCGTTCATGCTGCCTGCCATCACTTTCATACCGGCCTTGCGTGCTGCTGCGATCATGCGCCGGGCTGGTGTAATGCCGCTGCACTTTGTCAACTTGATATTGATGCCATGAAAATGTCCGACGCATTTCTCCACATCTGTCTCGTGCACGCAGGATTCGTCTGCTATAAGGGGAAGGGATGACTCCTTATATAATACCTTCATTCCTTCCCAGTCGTCTTTTGCCAGGGGCTGTTCAACAAACTCTACGCCCAGGTCCTTCAAAACAGGGATGATCTCCTGTGCCTGCTTCAATGTCCACCCTGCATTGGCATCCACCCGGAACACGGCATCTGTATGCTGACGCAATGCCTTCATGATCGCAATGTCTTCCGGCGTCCCCAGTTTGATCTTATAGATCGGCCAGGGCATTTCATGGATCTTAGCCGCCATTTTATCAATGGTATCGATGCCGATGGTATAATCTGTCATCGGCCCTTTGGCAGGGTCCAGCTTCCATATATTATACAAGGGCTGCTGGCGGATCTTACCCGTGATGTCCCAGGCGGCCATGTCCAGGGCACATACTAAAAAGGAATTATCCGGGAACAAATGGTGGAGATAATGCCAGTACCGTTCCGGATCTGTAAAAGCGAACCGTTCTATAAAACTTCGTTTGGCTTCCAGGTCATAGATCATTTTATCCACAGGAATATGATAATAACTGATCTCGGGCGCTTCTCCATAGCCTGTCATTCCCCGGTGCTCCAGTTCAACAATGAGGGTAGGTTGATGGGTCTTTGTGCCCCTGGATATGGTAAAAGGATGATGAAAGGCTAATTTATAAGAATAATATTTGAGCTGCATTTGCGGCAAATGTACAACTCCACCCCACATTCCACCCTTGCAGGAATTACTATCCCCATCGTGCTTTTCCTATTTTTTTTGCAGAAATGAGAAGATTTTTCCCGTTTAGGGAACGTTTTGAAGTTTGGCATGCATGCAAGTGATTGACTTTTAGTGTTTTATTTTTTGGTACACAATTTACCTACTAAGTACCGTAACACGAAAACGTACCTAAAGATGAAAACTATTAACGCAGCAACCTTTACCGCATCTCTTTTCACGGCCATCGCCCTTATGACTGGCATTACGAAAGTGTCCGCCCAGGAACTGAACAGGTCGAACACCAGCCAGCCTGTCCTTCTCATGAGCTTTGAAGGAACGACCACCAGTGACAACAAGGGTGAATTGAACTGGACAATGGAAAATCAGACCAACTGTAAATGGTTTGTTATTGAAAGGTCTGCCAACGCCAGCAATTTTGATTCCGTTGGCGTTGTACTGGGTACTAACAATACGCACTCTACCGATTATAGCTTTACAGACATGCATATGCTGAGCGGTAATAACTATTACAGGCTTCGCCAGGTGGATAATGAAGGCGTGTCGAAATATTCGAAGGTCGTCTGTCTGTACAATGCAGCCAAAGCAGTTGTTTCCAAAAATATACAGGTGTATCCCAACCCCGCTTCTTCCGTAGTAAATTATACTTTGAACAGCTCTGCCGCCGCCAGCGTCATGGTACAGGTATACAATATGTCAGGTGTGCTGGTGCTTACACAGCAACAACAGCTTTCTTCCGGCGTCAATCAGCAATCTGTTGCGATCTCAACCCTGAAAAGCGGTAATTACTTTCTGAAGGTGAGCAGCCAGAACGGCGCCCAATATGAGCAGAGTTTTGTGAAGATGTTATAAGCGTTTTCCGTTTTCATCCCCCCAAACCCACCCTGCCGGTAGACGCTCTGTCTGCCGGTTTTTTTTTGTCAGGTCCGGTTTTCTATCTTCCAGCATGCTCTATATATTCCTTTAGCTCCTCATTAAACTCCTTCTCCTTTATCAGCTCCTCCAGCGTCATATGCATACGGTATCTCCAATAATGCTTTGGATTGGCCGGTACATTGATCCGTTCATCATGAGGGTTTTCCCGGCGGAATTGTTCGCTCATGCCCAATATATCCTGTAATTGAAAAATACTCCATTGGGCAGGGGAATGCAGGTGTTGCAGTATGATGGCCTTGCTCACCCAGGGTTCGCAGAAATAGGGCGCCTCTCCCCATTGCCCCAGCTCCTGGTTAAAAAAACGTTGTATCAGCACTCTGTCTTCCTCCCACCATCCCCGTATCGTGCTCATATCATGCGTGGAAGGTGTGACCACGGAAAGATAGGGCGCCTCATTGGGGTGAAAGAATTCGCGGGCAGGATTCTTTGGCATGCGCTGGATCTCCAGGCTAAGTATCCCTAATTGCCGCATTACGTTCGGCACGCAACGAGGCACCATGCCCAGGTCTTCCCCAAATACCAGCATGTTGGTTGCCCGTTTCAGCGCAGGCAGCTTATGCATGGCCTCCCTTTCCCAATAGTCGTCCTGCCGGCTAAAGAAATAATTGACGTAAAGGTCTCTCAGCTGTTGCTGTGTATGCCATTCCAGGTACCTGAACGAAGAGGTTTGATCCATGGCAATGCGGAAGTGGAACTGCTGTCCTCCGCTGTTCTTCACTTCCACCAGGATCACATTGGAGATGAGGTCGAAGAGTCCGTCCCGTATCCCGTGGTTGAAGTCCGATATCTCCAGTCCGGCAAAATAATCTTCTACCTTACGCTGGGTATCGAATGCTTCCTGCATGGTATAAAATCCGCTTTCTCCCGATTGGAGGAAGGTCGTTCTTACATAATCGCTATCTGTCCCGAATATTTCCCAAAGGACGGCATCGTTGATAAATGGCTGTGTATAGCGGCGATGGTCGAACCAGATACGGCGTTGATCAAATTCTACCCGGTGTACGGGTATGGCCGGTACAAAATGCCCCAGTATGCCTTGAACCGCATCCATGGGTATGCTCCAGATCCGGAAAAATCCCAGTATGTGATCGATACGGAATCCGTCAAAATAATTGCTCATTTGCTCAAAGCGGCGTTTCCACCAGCCGAACCCATCCTTCTCCATCTCTTCCCAGTTATACGTAGGAAAACCCCAATTTTGTCCCTTCACCGCAAAATCGTCCGGCGGGGCGCCGGCCTGCTGATCCATATGGTACAGACGGGGCTCCATCCAGGCATCACAGCTGTAACGATAAATGCCGATGGGGATATCCCCTTTCATGATAATGCCGTTGTCGTGCGCATAGTCTGCTGCTTCCCGCAATTGCAGGTGCAGGTGATATTGTATAAAATATTGCAGGGCGATAGATCCGTAATGACGGGTACCTTTTGCCACATATTGCCCGATGGCCTCTTTATCATAACGGCTATGGATCTTCCATTTTGAAAAATCCGGGGTTCCGTTCTTATCCCTTAAATAACAAAAAGCCGCGTATGGCACCAGCCAGTGCTTGTTCTGTTGAAAGAATTCGATGTAATCGGGATCCTTCTCGAATTCTGCTTTCTGTATCTCGTATAATTCTTTGACTGCCAGTAATTTAATCTTCGTTACGGCCTCGTAATCCACCTGGGGCAACTCGTTTAGCTCTTTCTGACGTCGCTTCAACGGCTTGATCAGATCGGCATATTTACGTCCTGCACATTTTTCCAGGTTGAGGTATAAGGGATGTAATGCAAAGGCCGAGATGGCTGCGTAGGGATAAGAATCCTGCCAGTCATGGTTGGCGGTGGTATCATTCACGGGAAGTATCTGCACCAGCTTTAACCCACTCTTCACGGCCCAGTCGATCAGCAGTTTCAGATCCGTGAACTCCCCTACACCCATCGATTTCCGGGTCCGCAGGCTGAACACGGGAATTGCTACTCCTGCTCCCCGCCAGGTGTTATTGGGTAAATGCACAAAACCGTCATGAAGGATGGTCAATGTGTGCTGATGGGCATCCCCATGCAAATGCCTGTCACTCCCTTCCTCGTATCTTACAAGCTGTTTTTCCTTTGTATTGTAGACACCATATTTATAGGTGACGGGCAGCTCTTCCTTGGGGATTTGCAGCGGGCAGGTCCACCAATTTCCCTCCAGCGTCATCAGCACAGGCTCTTCACTGTCCCAGTCTTTCAGCGCCGACCCGCTGCCCAGCAGGCAAATGGCTTCATCCTCCCGGAGCAAGGGCGCTTTTACCTTGAAAATGTGTGTGATCGCTCCCTTTGTCCGGGATTTTTTGACCTTTCCTTTCCGGCGAAACAGGACATCCTGAAAAGGTGCGGTATAAAATACATTCTCATATTCTCCTGTCCAGTTCCAGGTATCCACTACCTGTATTTCTTCCGTACCCTTGTCCGGCTGCTGCAATATCCGGTCGCTCCTCCCCTCCTCTGTCATTTTGCCGTCCTCCGTGTGCAGGATATAGCGGTAGATGATCGGTTCTTCGGGCCACTTTTCCAACTCCAGCTGCGCACGCCAGAAATCTCCATTCATATATTGCATGGGAAACGTCTTTCCAGGATCATTATCCCCCAATGACGATGTATTTCCTGATATATGCAAGGATTGACCGGGACGGGTGTAAAAGCGTAGATAAAATTCAAGTTTTAAAACAGGCATGTAAAATAATGTGTATTTTTTACATTATGTGGCTAATTTATACTAAATATCTGAAATATGTGATTTCACGAACTATTTTTAAAGTGTCCGGAAAACAGATTTTCAAAAATGGCTGGCAAAACGCAGAAATTGCAGGCAAAGGTAAACCCACTGGATGACATAGTCTTTTCTTTTTGAGGCATTTCACTTAATTTCGTGCAAAATTTGGGCCTCGGCCAGAACGAACCGGAGATTCGTTGTCGAAGGACATACTTAACTACAAAACCCATAGAATGGAAAAGCAAAAGAAAAACACAGGGCTTTATTGGATCCTCTTCCTTATTTCTACTGCCGCCTTTATTTTTGCCATTAGCGCCAGATTTGAGTACCTCACACTCATTTTGCCCTTCGTTTGCACCTTTTTTGTTAAAGCCATGGATATTATGTGATGTCAGCTCCTCGTCGGTATTATGAGGAAAAGATAGCTTCATGCACCGCCCAACTACGGGTGATAAGAGAAAGATTGGCGCTCCTGGCTACTCTTCGTCTTATCTGTTTCATCGGACTATGTGTTGCTGTTTATTATCTGTTCCCTTCAGGCCCGCTCCCTGTTGTCGTGCTTACCGTGCTTCTGCTGGCAGCTTTTATCCTGTTAGTGAACAGATACTTCCGGCTGAAGGATAAAAAGCTGCTGCTGGAAAAGCTGCTGTTCGTGGGTACCAACGAACAGACCGTGATGGACCACGGCCCCAACGGTTTCCCCGACGGAAAAGATCACCTGGACTCCTATTCCTACCTGGATGATCTGGACATCTTTGGCTCCAACTCGCTGTTTCACCTGCTCAATCGTACCACCACTTCTCATGGTAAAGCCCGGCTCTCCACCCTGCTGAGGACACCCCTGCTGAATACAGAGGAGATACAACGGCAACAGCAAGCGATACAAGTCCTTACCCGGCAGCCTGATAAACGCCAGCTGCTGACGGCAAAAGGCCTGCTGACAGGAGAAAAGGAAGGCAACCTGCATAGCCTTACCGGCTGGCTTTCCAGCCCTTCCCGTATCCATGGACGAAAGATGCTTACCATTCTCCGCTGGCTGCTGATGACCTATAATCTTTTTTCAATAGGCGTGTACCTGGCCACCGACAACTATACTCCTTTATTGTTAGGGGTATTTGCTTCCTGGTCCTTTATTGGCGCCTTCCTCCGCTATATTTCCGCACAGCATCTGCTGATCAGTAAAAAACAGGCCATCCTCGATCAATATGCTGCTATTCTTGCAGTCTTTAATACGATAGACACCAGCGGGTCGGCCTTGCTGCAGGAAGAGCAGGGCAGGACATCGAGCGCACACCGCGCGATCCGCCGATTGTCGCAACTGGCATCCTTCTTCGATCAGCGGTTGAACGTGCTGGTAAACATTTTTCTGAATAGTTTTCTGCTATACGATCTGCATATCATGGCGGGGCTTGAAAAATGGAAAGAAACTTACAAGGATAAGTTCCATGAATGGATAGATGCCGTAGGTAATATTGAAAGCCTTAATTCTTTATCATCCCTTGCTTTCAATAACCCGGAATTCGTTTATCCTGCTCCGATACACGACACTGATCTCCGGATCTCGGCTAGTCAACTGGCTCATCCATTGATACCCGCTGCTGAAAGAGTGGCCAATGATTGCACCATCGGCAAGGATCAACGGCTTATCCTGGTCACAGGCTCCAACATGTCCGGCAAGACCACTTTCTTAAGGACCCTGGGCGTCAATCTCCTGCTGGCGCAATGCGGCGCCCCCGTTTGCGCCGGGGATTTTTCTTTTACCCCCATGCAGCTCCTCACCTCTCTGCGCGTCAGCGATTCCCTGCAGGAACATACTTCCTATTTTATGGCAGAGCTGAAAAAATTACAACGTATCATCCATCATCTTCGCGAAGGCTCTCCTTCCCTGGTGCTGATAGATGAGATCCTGCGAGGTACCAATTCAGAAGATAAGACCTATGGCTCCGAACAATTTATCCGCAAGCTTTTACAGTATCGATGCCTCTCGTTTTTCGCCACCCACGACCTTTCCCTGGGCAGCCTGGAGAAAGAAATGCCCGGTCTTGTCAGCAACTATTGCTTTGAAAGCAACATCAGCGGCGATGAATTGCATTTTGACTACCGGCTCAGACAAGGCCTTGCACGCAACCGCAATGCGTCCTTCCTTATGAAGAAGATGGATATAATATAAGAAAAATCCCCGCCGGTGCGGGGATTAACTTAAAACTAACTGCTAAACAGAACCTTAACCACTATTATTAATAGCTGATTCCTGTGACAATAGTGCCCTTTTGACGGGGCTTGCCGGCATAACGGCCATGCTTACGGATATTCCACATATCCACTAATCCGAAAGAAGATTTGTTCTCTTTCTCAAAAGCAACTTCCGTTGCCACTGTTTCTTTTACCTCGTTCACCAGGTTTTTAAGGATAGCAGGTTCCATTTGGACATAACTGTCCCGTACATCACTTTTCATAACGTATGTTTTTTAATTATTCACGAATGTTGATCCGGGCAAGGAGGGAGAACACTGAAGAATCGTATCTAAGAAAGTGTCAGATTAAACCCTGAGATGGCAAGTTGTATAGACCGTTGCCCGGTTTTGCGCTGCAAATATACGAAGAATTACGTTCCTGTGCAAGCAATGAGGAAGGAATTTGGCGAATAGAATTTTATATGTATGATATACAGTTAATTATAACAACCCTAATTTTATCCTGACTTTTTCTTTATACGTGTCGCCTATCGGCAGGTATTCCTTCCCGATCACTACCCTGCTTCTCTCCAGATAATCTATCTTATTCCTGTTGACGATATAGCTCTTATGGATACGGATGAACTGATCATCCGGCAATACCTCTTCCATATGCCGCATGCTTTCCAGTGAAAGGATCTTCTCCGGCCCTGTATGGATGGCGACATAATCTCTCAATGCCTCTATATAGCAGATGTCGGACAGGCTCACCCGTTGAATGCGGTACTCGGTCTTTATGAATATATGATCCTGCCGTGCCGGCACGGATGCTTTGAAAGGATTATCAACCAGAGAGGATGTCGATGGCTGTATACGATCCTTTGCTTTCTGTACCGAGATAATAAATCTGTCCAATGTTACAGGCTTCAGCAGATAATCCACCACATCATGCTCATATCCCTCCAGCGCATACTGGGTATACGCGGTAGTCAGGATCACCTTACACTTTTTCCGGATGATCTTCATGAATTGGATGCCCGTAAGCTCGGGCATCTGTATATCCAGGAACAGCAGATCGGCCTTGTCTTCCTGTACGGCTTGCAACGCCTCCAGCACATGCGTTGTCCGAAGCACCGTCTGCAATCCGGGCGACTTCGACACATAATCCGCCAACAGCGCTACTGCCAGCGGCTCGTCGTCCACGATGATACATCTTATAGGTGCGGGATCAGTCATGTCTCAATTCAAGGTTGATGGAAAAATTTACGGGCCCCTCTTCAACTAAAAATACATGTTTGCCGGGATACAAAAGCGACAATCTCCTTTTTACGTTTTCCAACCCGATGCCGCCGCCGGGGTCCTTTTGCTGCGATCCTTTCCGGTTGGTGCAATAAAAGAAGGTCTTTTGCGCGCTGCTTTGAAGATAAATAGACAATCCTCCCCTGTCCAGGTCGCCATGCTTAAAAGCGTTCTCGACAAAAGGTATCAATAACAGGGGCGGGATAGCAACGCCCTCCATTTTCCCTTCCACTTTAACCTCCACGGCTACGGGATGGTCAAACCGCAACTGCTGCAACCCGATATATTTCCGGATATAGTCCATCTCCGTCGCCAGCGGCACTTTCTCCGCTGCATCGTATAACATATACCGTAAAAGATCCGACAATCCTGCAATGGCCGTCAATGCCTGCTCCGATCCCTGGTATACCAGGGAATAAATATTATTCAGGCTGTTAAAAAGAAAATGGGGATTGATCTGGCTGCGGAGAAAGGACAATTCAGACTGTCTGTTCTGTATCTCCAGGTCTTTCTGCTGCAGCTCCTTATAACGGGACCAGCGGATAAAATAAAAGATAACGCCAAACACCAGCGAGATCAGCATGTAAAACAAATGGTCCAGAAAAAAGGTACGAAGCCGGATGTTCCGGCCTGTACTACCGTGCTCCAGCCAATAACGCAATAAAAAGATCACCGGAAGACTTAACAACAGCAAGCCTATCGGGGCCATCTGTTTTTGCGGCCACCACCGGCATAGTGCACGATAAGGAATAAAGGCGAACAAAAAGAAAAAGCCTATATCCCAGACCCTTGCCAGCCATTCCCGTCCATTTGCCGGCACCCAGTCGAACCGGGGGTTACCGTGCACCAGGTAGGGCATATCATATACAATATGTATCAGGTAATAAAAGGCCACAAAGCTGCCCAATAACAATAGCTGCCTTTTTTCCATGCTTCAAATGTACCGTTTGCCTGCGGGATGAACAATTCCGCCGGCGGGCTGACGCAGTGGTCTGTGGACCTGCCATCTTCATTTGTCGACAAACGCTGGTTTTTTGTCTGCGAACGCCCGTGGCCTTCGCAAAGGATTTTGCAGAGAGACATTCCGGGTTGGCAGATCACAATTTATCCGGCACTATCTGCACTTTTATTTTGACAGCAAATCAACTGTATGAACCGCATCATATTCATTCTGCTGATCCTGGCTGTCTGCTCCCTATTGTATTGGAGGTCCCGGTCTTCGCATGGATATTTCAGAACACCCCTGGACAGGAGCCTGCAGCTGGCGGCCAATTTTGGCGAGCTGCGGGAAGGGCATTTTCATATGGGACTGGACATCCGTACAGGCGGCAGGGAAGGGTTACCGGTATATGCAGCCGCCGACGGATATATCAGCCATCTATCCATCCGGGAATATGGTCTCGGCAAGGCGTTGTTTATCACCCATCCCAATGGTCTTATCACTGTTTATGGTCACCTGCAGCGCTTCACTGATTCGCTGGAAGCCCTCGCCTTTAACAGGCAATATGCCACACAGTCCTGGCAACAGGAACTGGATCTGGCGCCGGGCTTTTATCCCGTGAAAAAAGGGATGCTTATTGCCTACAGCGGCAATACCGGCTCCTCCCAGGCGCCCCATCTCCATTTTGAGATACGGGATGCGGTCACCGGCGTCAATATCAACCCACAATTGAAAGGACTCAGCGTAGAAGATAACACGCCTCCCGTTTTAAATGGGTTATATTGGTATGACAGACGTTATAGCACCTATATGACAAAGGCCCGGAAAATTCCTATCACCGGCGGGGATGGCCTTTATCACACGATCCAGCCTGTTATCCGGCTCAACAGTCCTTTGGTAAGCCTGGGTATTGCTGCGACGGATAAAAGCGCTGCTTCATCACATGTCTCCGGTGTTTTCGGAGCCAGCCTTTGGTTGGATGACTCCATGCTGCATGCATTCGATCTCCGGAGACTTTCAGCTTCGGATACACGCTATATCGATGCCTGCATCGATTACAGCAAATGGATCCGGTCAGGTATGTATGTACAGCATCTTTCCACGCTGCCGGGGAATCACGCACCTATTTTTACAGCTGACAGGGATGGGCTTATACATCTGCGGGATACATCTATTCATGTGGTACGCATTCGCGTCATCGATGTTCAGAACAACCGGGCGGAGCTGACAGCCCGAATTCAATATGCTCCTACCCCATCCGATGAGGGTTATGAACCGGTGTTGTTCCATACCTCGGCTGTTAGCTTTGGCCGCAGCTTCTCATCCGGCACGGTGGCTTGTCTACCCGGCAAAGAGAGATTTATTAAGGGCGTATCCTTTTCAGCACGCTTTAGCCGGGAGGCTTTCTATGACCGGCTTCCTTTTCACTGGCAGGAATTGCCGGATACCGATGTACACAGCGTGTCCTCCCTGATCTATTTGCATGACCCCACCGTACCTGTACACGATGGCTTTCAGGTATGGGTAAAAACTGCTTTGCGGAAGAATGATCCTTTACGGGGCCGGACAGTGCTGCAGCTTATCAGCGGCGACAGTCAATATATTGTAAAAGGCAGCTGGCAGGGTGATTGGATGAATGCTTTTATTCACCGGCTGGGTATTGTGCGACTGCTGATCGATACGGTGGCCCCCACGGTTGTGCCCTATCAATGGGAGGAGGGACAGCGTTTTGATCAAAGTGTTGCTGGTATCGGTATTCAATGTAAGGATGATGTAGGACCTATTGCCGGTTTTGCGGGCCAGATCGATGGGCGTTGGGTGCCTTTTGCGAAAAAGGGGTGTTTGTTTACTTATACATTTGATGCTGCCTGCCCGCCGGGGAAGCACACATTGGTGATGACAGCGATAGATGTGGCGGGGAATACAGTGCGGAGGGAGATGAGATTTGTAAGAGATTAAAGTAGTTTAATTCGTGGTAAAGTTGATTTCTTGGGAAATAAAAAAAAGGGAGCGAGATCATCTCACTCCCTTTCTCATTACACTATATTTACTTACTTCACTTCTTCGAACTCGGCATCCGTCACATTCTCTCCACCGGCGCCGGCCGTATGGCCTGCACCGCCCTGGTCTCCGCCAGGCTGTCCACCCTGTTGCTGGGTAGCTTTGTAGAGCTCTTCGGAAGCTGCCGTCCAGGCTGCATTCATCTCGGCTACTGCCGTATCGATGGCTGCAACATCCTGGGACTTGTGCGCATCTTTCAGCTTGTTGAGCGCAGCTTCGATGGGAGCCTTTTTATCGGCCGGGATCTTGTCTCCATATTCCTTCAGCTGTTTTTCCGTCTGGAAAACGAGGCTGTCGGCCTGGTTTATCTTGTCTACCTTTTCACGGGCGGCCTTGTCGGTGGATTCATTAGCCCTTGCTTCCGCCTTCATCTTTTCCACTTCTTCCTTGCTGAGACCGCTACCGGCTTCGATACGGATCTTCTGTTCTTTTCCGGTGCCTTTGTCCTTGGCCGTTACATGCAGGATACCGTTGGCATCGATGTCGAAAATAACTTCGATCTGCGGTACGCCGCGGGGAGCAGGAGGAATACCATCCAGGTTGAAAGTACCCAGGCTCTTATTCTGATTGGCCATGGGACGTTCGCCTTGCAGTACATGTATCTGCACACCAGGCTGGTTATCGCTGGCCGTAGAGAAAGTTTCTGATTTCTTCGTGGGGATGGTTGTATTGCTGTCGATCAACCGGGTCATCACACCGCCCATGGTCTCGATACCAAGGCTCAGCGGCGTAACGTCCAACAGGAGTACATCCTTTACTTCACCCGTAAGGACAGCACCCTGGATAGCAGCGCCGACGGCTACCACTTCATCAGGATTGACCCCTTTATTTGGTTTTTTACCAAAGAATTTCTCTACGATCTCCTGTACTTTGGGGATACGGGTAGAGCCCCCTACGAGGATCACCTCATCCACCTGTGAAGCGTTCAAACCGGCATCTTTCAACGCCTGTTCGCAAGGCTTCAGACACCTTTCAAAAAGGCTGTCGGCCAGCTGTTCGAACTTCGAACGGTTCAACTTCTTTACCAGGTGCTTGGGCACGCCATCGATTGCTGTGATATAGGGCAGGTTGATCTCCGTCTCGCTGGAAGAGGACAACTCGATCTTGGCCTTTTCCGCAGCCTCTTTCAAGCGCTGCAGGGCCATGGGATCCTTCCGGAGATCGACATTCTCGTCCTTCCTGAATTCATCAGCCAGCCAGTCCATGATCACTTTATCAAAATCATCACCACCCAGGTGCGTGTCACCATTGGTAGACTTTACCTCGAACACCCCATCTCCCAATTCGAGGATGGATATATCGAATGTACCGCCACCCAGGTCAAAAACTGCTATTTTTTCATCTTTTCCGGCTTTGTCCAATCCATAGGCCAAAGCGGCAGCCGTCGGTTCGTTTACAATACGACGGACAGTAAGACCGGCGATCTCACCGGCTTCTTTTGTAGCCTGGCGCTGGGCATCATTAAAATACGCCGGAACTGTAATGACAGCCTCGGTCACTTCCTGACCCAGGTAATCTTCAGCCGTCTTCTTCATCTTCTGAAGGATCATGGCAGATATCTCCTGAGGCGTGTATAAACGACCGTCAATGTCAATACGTACAGTATTATTATCCCCACGGACTACTTTATAGCTCCAGTGGGTAATCTCATTGGTTACCTCGTCATAACGCCTGCCCATAAAGCGTTTTACAGACATAATCGTGTTCACCGGATTGGTAATCGCCTGCCGCTTGGCCGGATCGCCCACTTTTCTTTCCCCATTCTTGAGAAAAGCAACTACAGACGGGGTCGTCCTACGGCCTTCGTCATTGGCGATCACTACGGGCTCATTACCTTCCAATACGGCTACGCAGCTATTTGTCGTACCAAGGTCAATTCCTATAATCTTTCCCATATAATTGTTTGCTTTTAAGGTTAGTATAATTCTACCCGATGCACAATGTCAATCATTGTGCCACGCCGCAGGAAAGTGAAAAATTGGCAGGGCGCCACAGCCGCTTTATCCCCTATATGACAAAAGATTACCTAACTACCTCAAGCACAGGCTTTAAGGATTGGTCCCGGAAAGTATAATCCGCCACCGCATCTATGGCAGGATTGGTAGAATTGAAAGAAATGCCTGTTCCCGCCATTTTGACCATGCAAATATCGTCCTCCCCGTCACCGACCGCCACTGAGTCAGCCAGGCTGATGCCAAAACGGTGTAGAATATATTGGAACATATTGCTTTTGCAATGATCGTGGTCACATTGGCTGAACTTATCTTTTAAGAGCTGGGAAGGGATCTTAACCTCTCCTGTGGCCACGCTTTTTTGGAACTCCAGCTCATTCCCCAATGTGAAATCAAGCCCAAGCAGGTTCTTGACATGATTGGCAATGGCGTGATAGCTGTCACTGATAATGCCGCATACATAACCCCGTACCTGCAATTCCCGGATCACCTGTACTGCGTCCCCGATCAGGGGAATGGATTCCACAACATTGATCAGCTCGGCAAAGGTCCTTCCTTCCAGCAGGCGCGCTATCTTCTGGGTCTTGATATAATTACTCTTGTCCTGGGCGAGGATATCATTCAGTTCCCGGCGAAACCCGAATTTATCGGCAGCGCTCTTTATAAAGCTCCCCTGCAGCAGGATGTTGTCCATGTCAAAGACGATCATCTTTTTGGGTTGCCGTACCATCTCTTTCAGGGCAAATTCTACCTGTTCACGCATCATCTGCGTAGGATCTTCCTCTTGTCGCTTGCCGCCATCGAATATATTTACCCGTTTGAAAATGGCATTGGCCACCTGCTTGGCCATCCTGCCCAGCACATGCAACGGCTGTCTGTCATTCTCCACTTCACCGATGCACACTTCCTGTATCCGGGCCCGTACATGATGCATGTCGATCAGCAAACCAATGTCGACTCCATAATCGTTGTCGAACTCCACTTTCTGAAAAAAGGATTTTTTGCCGGCGATCATTCCGCTGGACGGTTGCTTGAACTGCAATAAATGGGGAAAAAAGAATTCCAGCAGCGGCTTGGCCAGTATTTCCGTTACACGCCCTGTCTGCCGTTCGTAATAGCTTTTTACAAAATCAGCCTCATCCCGTATGAGCGGCTCCGTCAATTTTTGAACGATATCTTCCGCATGATAAGGGGTATCGCCCTCCAGGAATACCAGGATCTCATTTTTGGCCATCAACATTCCTTCCCGCATGGAATCGCCTTTACCGACATGCGTACTGGTGATGACCCGTACCTCTTCTTTTTTCGCCTCGGCAATAGTGTTGTCCAGCGAAAGGTCGTCCACAACTATGATCTCATCCACCAACTTATTCCGTTTGGCCTGCTGAATAACATTCCGTATGGTCTTTTCTTCATTAAGCGCGGGAATAATGACTGTGATCATGCAGGCTTCCTTTTTTATATAGTTATAACAATTTTTGTTAGAGGTTGTTGGAAAGCGTCTAAAACTATGCCAGGAAAGTTATTCTAAAAGTTTGAAACACAATCATTAAATTTGAGTATAAGCAAATACCTCCCTCAAATGCCCATTGCGCCGGACGTATATAAGAAGATCGTTATGGCCAAACTATATATGGACGAGAACTTTCATGAGTCCATCGACCTGGACCGTATCTCCAGGGAGGCTTGCCTGTCCCGCTATCATTTTCACCGGCTTTTCACCCGTATTTACCGGCGGACGCCTCACCAGTATCTCACCCGCAAAAGAGTGGAACAGGCCCGCCAATGGCTGGCCGGTGAAGATCTTACCGTGTCCGAGATCTGTAATAATGTCGGATTCGAAAGCATCGGCTCTTTCAGCGTACTGTTTAAAAAAGAGATCGGCTTTGCTCCTCAGTATTATCGCAACCAGGCCTGGTTGAAAAAGCGGCAGTCCCTGCAACAGCCCCGCAGCTTTATCCCCCATTGTTTTATCGAGCAGCTTCGCATCGACCGCTGAAAAGGCCGCTCCGCAGGCAGACGGACAAGCGGTAGCGGGCGGACAAACGGTAGCAACCGAACCAGCGGCGGGCGGACGTTCCGTCGAAGAAAGCAATATTCGAGAAGACCTTTGATCCCGGAATACCTAGCTTTATTGCTTAAACCATTTAGTTATGATAACGAAAGTTTCCCACGTCACCTTTTTTGTAATAGACCAGCAAAAGGCGTACGATTTTTACGTCACTACGCTTGGCTTCAAGGTCAATACGGACGTAACCATGGAAAATGGCTTCCGCTGGCTGACGATCAACCCGCCTGAACAACCCGACCTGGAGATCGCTCTCATCCCACCCCTCGCTGAAGGCGCCATGGGATATGATGAAGAGACACGAAATGCCTTCCGGGTGCTGCTTGAAAAAGGAGCCCTTGGCGCCGGCGTTCTGCATACCCCCGACTGCCGAGCCACCTATGAAGAGTTGAAGAGCAAAGGCGTACAGTTCAAAGGCGAACCGAAGGAGCAGTTTTACGGCATTGAAGCTATCATCACCGACGGCCAGGGCAACTGGTTCAGCATGACACAGCCTACCGGCCAATGAGGAGGGACGCCCGACCTGCTATTCTATCGGCTGCCTGCTTTGTTCTGCTTTAAAAGTGTAGTTCTTCTGCGTAAGATAGCTGAATGAGACCACAATGATGGTGGTCAATACCTTGGAGATCGTGGGGTAAATATGCAATTGCTCCACAAACAGCTTGATGAAAACATAGTTGAGGAAAAGACAGATCAGCACTAACACAAAATATCGCCACAATTGCACTCTGCCCTGTAAGGTTGACTGGGTAAAAACAATATTACGCATCAGGAAGAACCCCGTCGGGAAGCTTACGCAAAATGCGATGATAATGGAGGCGATATGAGGTTTGAATGCCATAAAACCGAGGTTCAGGTCCTGTTTATGCAGGATAAAGTTGTACGCAATGGCGTACATGACGATATCCAGCACGGTATTCGCGCCCCCGCAGGCGGCATAGCGGAAGGTCTGTAAAGGCATAAGCCGGCTGAACGGCGAATAGAAGAAGTCAATAAACGATATGATCCATTTTTTTGCCATTTGCACCATCGGTCTAAAGCACGAAGATACCTATAAATACGCGTTTTTTTTGTCTTTTCAGTAGTAAAATAACTGTTAACAGCAGTACCTTCGCAGCCAATCAGTGAAAATGGACATTATCAGCCAGATCAGAACAGCCGCCGGGCAGACCCTTCTCGACAGCTATCAATATACCATAGCCCCCGAAGATATTCAGGTCAACGAGACCAAACCCGAATTCGAAGGCGATTATACGGTGGTGTTATTCTCTTTTGTAAAAACCCTGAAAAAGTCCCCGGAAGTACTGGGTAACGAGCTGGGCGCATCCCTGCTGAAAAACTACCCTCAGCTGTTTGCGGCATTCAACGTGATCAAAGGTTTTCTCAACCTGACGGTATCCGATGCTTATTGGACGGCCTTCTTATCCGGCAACCACGCCAATGAGCGCTTTGGGACAAAAGAAAGACATGGCGGGAAGGTCATGGTGGAATATTCCTCTCCCAATACCAACAAGCCCCTTCACCTGGGGCATCTGAGGAACAACTTTCTGGGATGGAGCGTAGCGGCCCTTTACCAGGCAGGCGGATATGACATCGTCAAGACCTGCATTGCCAATGACAGGGGCATCCACATCTGCAAAAGCATGATCGCCTGGCGACGGTTTGCGGACGGGGCCACCCCTGAAAGCACGGGTATCAAGGGAGATCACCTGGTGGGCGATTATTATGTAATGTTTGGGGAAGAACTGAAAAAACAGGCCAAACCTTTACTGGAGGCTTTCTATGCGGGGAACTTCGATGCTGTTACAGGTGAAACCCGGCTGACGCTGCAAAAACATACAGCAGCCGTTGCTCAGCTGGAAACAGAGATATCAAAGGCTGCAAACGACAAACAGCGGGGAAGCCTGGAGGAAAAATTAAAGACGGAAAAAGATGAGGTCAATGAAATAGCGCAGAACGCTACGGAGATCATGAAGGCGGCCCAGCAGATGCTCGTGGACTGGGAAGCCGGCAAGCCCGACGTCATCGAACTGTGGCGTACCATGAACAGCTGGGTGTACGCAGGCTTTGAGGAGACATATAAAAGAATAGGCAGCGATTTCGATAAGATCTATTATGAAAGCAACACCTACATCCTGGGTAAAGAGCTGGTGGAGTATGGTCTGAAAAAAGGGGTATTCTTCCGCAAGGAGGACGGCAGCGTATGGATCGACCTGGAAGCCGACGGACTCGATCAGAAGATCGTACAGCGCAAGGACGGAACGGCCGTTTATATTACCCAGGACATTGGCCTGGCCGTAAAAAAATACGAGGAATACAAGGCGGATCAAAGCATCTATGTGGTAGGCGACGAACAGAACTACCACTTTAAGGTATTAAAGCTCATTTGTCAAAAATTGGAGATGCCTTCCGCCGACGGCATCTATCATCTCAGCTATGGCATGGTCGAGCTGCCTACGGGACGTATGAAGACCCGCGAAGGTACTGTCGTGGACGCGGACGATCTGCTGGATGAAATGATCCGCGAGGCGGAGATTAAGACAAAAGAGCAGGGTAAAACGGAAGGATTTACTCCCGAAGAGCTAAAGGACCTGTACGAGATCATCGGGATCGGAGGGCTTAAATTCTTTTTGCTCCGGGTGGATCCAAAAAAGAGAATGGTGTTCAATCCCTCCGAGTCCATCGATCTGCACGGTTATACGGCCACGTTTATTCAATATGCTTATGCGAGGATACGAAGCGTTTTCCGGAAAGAAGCGGCTTCGGGTGCGGATGTGGACGGGAAGCGGGGAATTGCAGATACAGGTCTGTTGCCTTTGGAGAAAAAACTGATCGTTACCCTGGAAAAATATCCCGCCGTGCTGGCACAGGCCGTGGCGGAAATGAACCCTTCTGTTGTGGCGGCTTATGCGTTTGAGGTGGCCCAGACATTCAACTCTTTTTATGGCGCCCTTAAGATCACCAACGCGGAAACGCCAGAGAAAAAAGCGCTGCGTTTGCAGGCCGCACGGCTCACGGCTACCATTCTGCGCTCCGCCATGGGACTATTAGGTATAAGAATGCCTGAAAGAATGTGATTTGCCTCTCCGGGGCCAGTCGGTCAGCCATAGCCTGAAGGAGCCTCAGAACTTCGTCGGAGCTGCTTCGACACGCTCAGAACTTCGTCGGAACGTCGTCCCTCGTTCCTCCTCGTTCGTAGCCTTACGGCTACGTTCGTAACCTTCGCTGCGCTCGGTTAGGGCCCGGAGAGTCAGGCACTACTGCTTAATAGTTATTTCTGCTGAATAGGACACCAAATTTCAGTGGTACCCAATGTACAGCGACGAAAGGCTCGATGGCTGCCGGCGATGAGAATAAAGCTGCCGACATAAAAAAAAGCAAAATCACTTCAGCACAATCCCCCCCAGCGGCGGCAAATGCACGCGGATCTCATACCTGTCCTCGGCCGCATCCACCAGCCGTACAGGGATGG
>Ga0207695_10000834_pt1 | contig 57039 bp, 59 predicted proteins | sample KBSC54metaG_FD_184354 | JGI IMG/M metagenome (GOLD analysis project Ga0207695, IMG submission 184354) | Corn rhizosphere microbial communities from Kellogg Biological Station, Michigan, USA - KBS C5-4 metaG (SPAdes) (version 2) | ecosystem: Host-associated > Plants > Roots > Rhizosphere > Soil...
CAAGTTGGCGAGGTCAGCCTTCCGGCCCCCCCACCAACTTGGGTCGGCGCTCGCGTCTACCGGGGCCGCCACACGGCGAACGCGCGCTCGAACAGGGTCGCCCAGGCCGGAAAGCCCGCCACGAGCGCCGCGTCTAGCGCGCCCAGCCCCAGCAGCACCAGGCCCAGCCCCAGCAGCGCCTTGGCGGGCATCGCCACGAAGTAGAGGGGGATCTGCGGCGCCGCCCGCCCGACCATCCCCAGCACCAGGTCGGCGAGCCACGCCGCCACCAGCACGGGCGCCGCCAGCCCCACCGCGCTCTCCATCAGCCTGCCCACTGAGGCCGTGACCAGCAGCGCGACCGGTCCCACGCTCTGAGACGTCAGCGCCCCGCCCACCGGCACGGCCTGGTAGCTTCGCCCCAGCGCGTTCGCGAACAGGCGCAGTCCGCCCAGCTCGAGAAACGCGATCACCGACACGAACAGGTACAGGTCGCCGGTCGGGCTGGTGCGCTCGTCGGAGAGCGGCGACAGCACCTCGGCCAGGTTCGCGCCGCGGGCCAGGTCGACCAGCCGGCCCGCCGACTCGGCGGCCCGGAAGGCGGCCCCCACGCACAGACCGACGGTCAGCCCCACGAACAGCTCGCGCGCCAGCAGCAGCACCCACCCCACCGGCCCCAGCGCGCCCAGCGGCGCCCCCGCCAGCGCCGGCAGGCACAGCACCGCCAGCATCACGCCCAGGCCGACGCGCACCTGGCCGGGGACGCGCGGCCCGCCCAGCGCCGGCACCAGCCAGGCCAGCGGTACGGTGCGCGCGGCGCCCAGCGCCAGCGCCAGCAGCAGCCGCTGCCACGAATCACCGCCCGGCGCGATCACACCGCCCTCAACGCAGGGCCGGGAAGGCCAGAAACAGCGCCTGCGAGAAGCGCACCAGCTGCGCGCCCAGCACCGGCCCCATCGCCAGCAGCGTCAGCGCCACCACGATCAACTTGGGCACGAACGCCAGCGTCTGATCCTGGATCTGCGTGGCCGCCTGCACGACGCCGACCACGAACCCGACCAGCAAGCTGGCCAGCAGCGGGGGCGCCGACACCAGCAGCGCCAGCAGCAAGCCCTCGCGGGCGGCGCGCAAGATCAGCTCGGTGGCGCTGCCGCCCGTCACAGGTAGCTCTCCACCAGGCCGCGGGCCACCAGGTGCCAGCCGTCGGCCAGCACGAACAGCAGCAGCTTGAACGGCAGCGACACCGTCGTCGGCGCCAGCATGTGCATCCCCAGCGCCAGCAGCAGGTTCGAGATCACCATGTCCAGCACCAGGAACGGGATGAACAGCAGGAACCCGATCTCGAAGGCCCGGCGCAGCTCGGACGTGACGAAGGCCGGGACGATCACCAGCAGGTCCTGATCGGTGATGGCGGCCCGCTCGGCGGGCGTGCGCATGCGCAGCGCCAGACCGAAGAACGTGGCGCGATCGCGCTTGTCGGCGTGCTTCAGCAAGAACGCGCGCAGCGGCTCCTTGGCGCGCGCGCCCGCCTGCTCCAGGGCGTCCAGCGTCTGCGGGTTGGCGAGGTCGGCGCTGCTCGCGCCGAGCGCGATCACCGGCTTGACCGCGTCGTACATGCGCTCGCCGGTCGGCGCCATCACGTACACCGTCAGGATCAGCGCCAGGCCGGTGATGACGGGCGTGGGGGGCACCTGGGGCGTGCCGATCGCGCTGCGCAGGATCGACAGGACCACGGCCACCTTCACGAAGCAGGTGGTCATCAGCAGCGCGAACGGCACCAGCGACAGCGCGCTCATCACCAGGATCAGCAGCAGCGGTCGCGAGCCGAGGCCCGCGTCGGCGGTGACGACGGCGGCCCTGGCGGCGTGCGCGGCGGCGGGCGCCAGCAACGTGCCCAGCGCGGCGCCCGTCCAGGCCCACCGCCTCACGGCGCCTCCGAGCCCGAGCGCGAGCTGCGGCCCAGCACCCGGCCCAGCACCTCGGCGAACGTCGCCGCCGCGACGGGTGCCGGCAGCGAAGCCTGCACCTCGGCCGTGCCCAGCTCGGCCAGCATGGTCATGGGCCCATCGCCCACGCCGATCAGGAACGACCGCCCGGCCGTCTCCACCACGTACAGGGCGCGGCGCGGCTCCAGCGGACAGCGCGCCAGGACCTTGATCGGCCCGTTGGGCCGCCCCACGCCGCGCCGGCTGAGCAGCTTCAACGCCACGTAGGCCAGCAGACACACCACCCCCAGGGATACCAGCGACACCGCGAGAGAGCCCCCCAGACCCGGCAACGAACCCGAGCTGTCCATGACGGCGTTATCCGTCAGGACGGCGTGGAATGTCAAAAGGACCCGGCGGCGGGTCCTTCGACTGGGGGGCGGTCTGGAGCGTCGGGGGCGCGCCGCTTCAGCGGGCGGCCGGCGCGGGTCGCCGGCGGGTCACTCGTCGTCGTAGAACAGCGACTCGCGGCTGTCGAGAAAGTTCTGGATCGTCTCGGCGTCGGCGGGCGACATGTTCAGGAAGCGGACGCCCATTCCCGGCGCGCTGTCCGTGCGGTGCAGCGACGAGTTCTCGCGAACCCAGCGCACCTCCGTGTCGCACTCGATGGGCCGCGCGGCGCCCGGCAGCGTGAACTTCAGGTGGACGCGCTCGCCCACCCGCTTGATCTGGTGGGTGGCGATGAACAGGCCACCCGTGCTGATGTTCTGGGTCAGGCCCGTGTAGAAATTGGTGTCGCTCTCGAGATCGACCGCGACCTCCAGGTCGTGGCGCTCGGCGATGCGCTGCTGCGGCTCGGCATTCGGAGCATGGATGGAAGCGGCTGAGCTCATGAGATCTCCTCGACCGACGTGAAGCGAACCTATCGGTCGGAAGTGTCTTCGGCGGCCCGTTCCGAAAACTGAAGGCCCTGAAAGCCGCGGACTTGCTGGGGAAGGGGCCGGACGTGACCGGGCCCACCGGTCGCACCGTCGGACAGTGCCTCGCGCCGAGCCAGGCACCCAAACGACGAAAGGGGCACCACGTTGCCGCGGCGCCCCTCTCCCCATCGACCGTCGGCCGATGACCTGAACCTACTCCTCGGACTTCGTCTTCTTCTTCGACGCGGTCTCGGACTTGGCGGCGGTCTTCTTCGGAGCCTTCTCCTTGGCGGCGGCGGCCTTGGACTCCGTCTTGGCCTCGGCCTTCGGGGCCTTCGCCTTGGCGGGCTTGTCGGCGCCCTTGTCCGCCGTCTTGGCGGGGGCGGCCTTCGGCGCGTCGTCCGGGATCAGCTCAAGCAGAGACATCGGCGCCGCGTCGCCCGGACGCTGCCCGATCTTGACGATGCGGGTGTAGCCGCCGCGCCGCGCCGCGAAGCGGGGAGCGATGTCGTCGAACAGCTTCGACACGGCCACGCGGTCACGCACCACCCGGCGCGCCATGCGCACCGCGTGAACGACCCGCGCCGACTCGTCCGGCGTCCGCCGATCGGCCTTCTTGGAGAGGATGTCGCCCACCCGGCGCGCCCACGTGATGGTGCGCTCCGCCAGACGCCGCGTCTCCTTGGCCTTCGCATCCGTGGTCTGGATGCGCTCGTTGGTCAGAAGCGCCGCCACCAGATTCGAAAACAAGGCCTTCCGGTGCGCGGTGGGCCGAGAAAGGTGAACTCCAGCTCTACGATGTCTCATAACGTCCGTCTCTTTCGAATTTCTGTCATCAAAGCCGGCGAAGCCGGCCCCAAACCCAACACATCGGAGGCGGGCTTTGCCCGCCGGAGAACCGTGGTGACAAGCAAATCCGGACCGCTACCCAGGTCCGGATCCGGGGGGTCTCGTAGGGGGGACGAGTCCCCCCTGCGCCTCCTTACGCCTTCTTCGGCGGACCGTCGCCGGGCCAGCCCTCGAGCTTCATGCCGAGCGACAAGCCCATCTCGGCCAGGATCTCCTTGATCTCCTTCAGCGACTTGCGGCCGAAGTTCTTCGTCTTCAGCATCTCGGACTCGGTCTTCTGCACCAGCTCGCCGATGTAGCGGATGTTGGCGTTCTGCAGGCAGTTCGCCGAGCGCACCGACAGCTCGAGCTCGTCGACCGACTTCCACAGGTTCTCGTTCAGCTTGGCCTGCTCCTCCGAGACGGGCGCCTCGTGGGCCGGCTCCGAGCCTTCCTCGAAGTTGATGAAGATCGACAGCTGGTCCTTGAGGATCTTGGCCGCGAACGCCACCGCGTCCTCCGGGCGAACCGCGCCGTTCGTCCACACCTCGAGCGACAGACGATCGTAGTCGGTCTGCTGGCCGACGCGAGCGTTGGTCACCTGGAAGTTGACCTTGCGGATGGGCGAGAACAGCGAGTCGATCGGCACCACGCCGACCGGCGTGGTCAGCGACTTGTTCCGGTCGGCCTGCACGTAGCCGCGGCCCGTGCCCACGTACAGCTCCATGCGCAGCTTCGCGCCCTTCGAGCAGGTGCAGATCAGGTGGTCGGGGTTCAGCACCTCGACGCCGTCGGTGACCTGGATGTCACCGGCGGTGACCCTGCCCTCGCCGTCCTTCTCCAGACGCAGCACGCGCGCCTTGGTGTCGGCCGACTTCAGCAGCACCTCTTTCAGGTTCAGCACGATGTCGGTCACGTCCTCGACCACGTTCGGGATCGACGTGAACTCGTGCAGCGCGCCCTCGATCTTGACGGCCGTGATGGCCACGCCCTGCAGCGACGACAGCAGAATGCGGCGCAGACCGTTGCCCAACGTCGTCCCGAAGCCGCGCTCCAGGGGCTCGCAGGTGAAGCGGCCGTACGTCGGCGTCAGCGTTTCGGCGTCGACCTCGAGCTTGCGCGGGCGGATCAGGTCCCGCCAGTTGCGGGAAACGAAGGAATTCTGCGAGCTTTGACTCGATGTGGTCATTGCAGCGGTAGCCATTCAGCTCTCCTCTTACGTGTGCAGCGAAACCGAGATCGAAAATCGATCCACCGGTGGCGGCGCGGAGCGGTCCGCATCGCCACCGCGGCGGGATTTAGCGCGAATACAACTCGACGATCAGCTGCTCGCGGATGGGCAGGGTCAGGTCCTCGCGCGACGGCAGCGAGGTGAGGCGCCCCTTGAAGCCCTCCTTGTCCAGCTCCAGCCAGCGCGGCACGCCTCGGCGGTCGACGGCGCCCAGGCTCTCCAGGATGCGCGTCACCTTCTTCGAGCTGTCGCGCACCTCGACCGCGTCGTTGGCGCGGCAGAGGAACGAGGGGATGTTCACCTTCTGGCCGTTCACCCGGAAGTGACCGTGGCGAACCAGCTGGCGCGCCTCGGCGTGATCCGAGGCGAAGCCCATGCGGTAGACGACGTTGTCCAGGCGGCGCTCCAGCAGCTGCAGCAGGTTCTCACCCGCCACGCCCTTCATGCGGATCGCCTTGTAGTAGTAGCCGCGGAACTGGCGCTCGGCGAGGCCGTAGATGCGCTTCACCTTCTGCTTCTCACGCAGCTGCGCGCCGTAGTTCGAGACCTTGCGGCGGCGCGCCTGGCCGTGCTGACCGGGGGCGTAGGCGCGACGCTCGTAGCCGCACTTGTCCGTGTAGCAACGGTCCCCCTTGAGGAACAGCTTCATGTCTTCGCGCCGACAGAGGCGGCACACCGGTCCCGAATAATTCGCCATCTCTCTTCAAATTCCTTTCAGATACGTCGCAAAACCCGCAAGAAAACCCAGACGTCAGACGCGGCGCCGCTTGGGCGGCCGGCAGCCGTTGTGCGGGATGGGCGTCAGATCGCGGATGAGCGCGATCTTGAACCCCGCCGCCGCCAGCGCGCGCAGCGCCGACTCGCGGCCCGATCCTGGACCGCGCACGAACACCGACAGCGAGCGCATGCCGTGCTCCATGGCCTTGTGACCGGCATCCTCGGCCGCCAGCTGCGCCGCGAACGGCGTCGACTTGCGCGAGCCCTTGAAGCCCTTCACGCCGGCCGACGACCAGGACACCACGTTCCCCGAGACGTCGGTGATCGTGACGATGGTGTTGTTGAACGACGCCGTGATGTGGGCGATGCCGCTCTGGATGTTCTTCTTGACCTTCTTGGCCTTGGACTTCGGCTTGTTCTCTTGTGCAGTCGCCATGTGATGTTTTCCTCACCGCCTAGACGGCGGTGTCCTTCCGCTTGATGGCCTGGCCCTTGCGCGGGCCTTTGCGGGTGCGGGCGTTGGTGTGCGTCCGCTGACCGCGGGCGGGGAGGTTCTTGCGGTGGCGCAGGCCCCGGTAGCAACCGAGGTCCATCAGGCGCTTGATGCTGAGGCCCACATCGCGGCGCAGATCGCCTTCCACCTTCAGACCCTGCTGCTCGATCGTCTCACGGATGCGGCGCGCCTCGTTGTCGTCGAGATCGTCCGTCCGCTTGTCGAGGGAGACCTCGGCCGCGGCCAGGATCTTGCGCGAGAGCACCCTGCCAATTCCGTAGAGATAGGTGAGAGCGATCTCCATGCGCTTGTTACGCGGAAGATCGACGCCGGCGATACGTGCCATCAGATGGATCCTTTCCTGACCGTGTACTGTCTAACTTCTCAGCCCTGCCGCTGCTTGTGACGAGAGTTCTCGCAGATGACGCGCAGGACACCGCGGCGGCGGATGACCTTGCACTTTTCGCAAACCTTCTTCACGGACGCTCTGACCTTCATGTTCACTCCTGCCGCGGGCAGATTCTCGACGGCAAACTCTCATGCCCTCGAAAGCACGAACGGACCATTTTCGGTAATGGCCACGCTATGCTCAAAATGGGCCGAGAGGCTACCATCTTTGGTTACAGCAGTCCAGCCATCTTCTTCGGTGAAAACCTCGGCGCTTCCGGCGTTGATCATGGGCTCGATGGCCACCACCAGACCGACCGAAAGCCGCAGCCCCCGCCCCGCCACCCCGTAGTTCGGGACGTGCGGCTCCTCGTGCATCTTGCGGCCGATGCCGTGCCCGACGAACTGGCGGACCACGCCGTAGCCCAGCGGCTCGACCGTGGACTGCACCGCGTGGCCGATGTCCCCCAGGCGCTGCCCGGGCTGGCAGGCGGCGATGGCCCGCTCCAGCGACTCGCGCGTCGCGTCCATCAGCTTCCTGGCCTCGTCCGAGACCTTGCCGATGGGCAGCGTGCGGGCCGAGTCCCCACACCACCCGTCCTTGAAGGCGCCGAAGTCGACCGACAGCAGATCGCCTTCCTTCAGGATGACGTCCTAGCGGGGGATGCCGTGGACCACCACCTCGTTCACCGAGGTGCACAGCACGGCGGGATAGCCGTGGTAGCCCAGGAAGGCCGACTCGCCCTTGAGCTGCTTCAGGCGCCGGTCGGCGATCTCGTTCAGCTCCCAGGTGCTCATCCCCGGCTTGGCGGCCGCCTCCAGGGCGTCCAGCACGTCGGCCACGATCAGGTTCGCCTCGCGGAGCTTGGCGATCTGGGCGGGTGTCTTCAACTGTATGCCCATGGTCAAAGACAAACTCGCGAAGAAAGCACAGACGAAAACACCCGGATGGCGCCTGCAGCCTAGGAAGAAGACGGAACGGCGCCGGTGGTCCGGGTCCCGCGGCCGCGGATGCGGGGTCCTCGCGGACCGGTGAAGCCCTCGTAGTTGCGGGTGATCAGGTGCGACTCGATCTGCTGGACGGTGTCCAGGGCCACACCCACGACGATCATCAGGCCGGTGCCGCCGAAGTAGAACGGCACCTTCAGCTTCTCGTGCAGCAGCGACGGCAGCACGCAGATGGTGGCCATGTACACGGCGCCGCCGAACGTGATGCGGGTCAGCACCTTGTCGATGTAGGCCGCGGTGGCCTTCCCGGGGCGGATGCCGGGGACGAATCCGCCGTACTTCTTCATGTTATCGGCCACGTCGACCGGGTTGAACGTGACGGCCGTGTAGAAGTAGCAGAAGAAGAAGATCAGCCCGATGTAAAGGACGTTGTACCGCCAGTCCCCCGGGTGCAGCGACTCGGAGATCCGGTTCATCCAGGGGGTCTGGACGAACGAGGCGATCTGCTGGGGGAACATCAGGATGGACGAGGCGAAGATGGGCGGGATGACGCCGGCCGTGTTCACCTTCAGGGGCAGGTGGGTGGTCTGGCCGCCGAACATCTTGCGGCCCACCAGGCGCTTGGCGTACTGGACGGGGATCTTCCGCTGCCCGCGCTCGAAGAAGATGATGGCCGCCACGACCATCACGATGACCAGCCCGATGATGGCCAGGTCGAAAGCGGTGATGTCGCCGGTGCGCGCCTTCGAGAACATGCGGGTGGCCGCGTCGGGCATGTCGGTGACGATGCCGGCGAAGATGATCAGCGAGATTCCGTTGCCGATGCCCCGCTCGGTGATCTGCTCGCCCAGCCACATGATGAACGCCGTCCCGGTGGTCAGCGAGACCATGGTCATCAGGCGGAAGCCCAGGCCCGGATCGGTGACCACCTGGCCGAACTGCGCGTAGGCGCGGTTGTTCGACTCGAGCCAGCGCGCGATAAAGAACGACTGGACCAGCGACAGGATCACGCACCCGTACCGGGTGTACTGATTCAGTCGCCGCTGCCCCATCTGCCCTTCCTTCTGGATCTGCTCCAGCTTGGGAACGACGACGGTCAGCAGCTGCAGGATGATGGACGCGCTGATGTAGGGCATGATGCCCAGCGCGAAGATCGACATCTGCTCGAGCGCGCCGCCCGAGAACATGTTGAACAGGCCCAGGAAGCTGCCCGAGCCCTGGTTGACGATCTTGGCCATGATGGCCCGGTTCACGCCCGGCGTCGTGACGAACGCGCCGATGCGGTAAACGGCCAGCAGCGTGATCGTGTAAAGGATCCGCTTCCGGAGCTCCGGAATCTTTCCGATATTGCCGAACCCCGAGGCCATGGCTTACTCCGCCACGACCTCGGCGGTGCCGCCGGCCTTCTCGATCTTCTCCTTGGCGGAGGCCGAGAACTTCGCGGCGCGGATGACCAGCTTCTTGTTCAGGTCACCGTTGCCCAGGATCTTCACGGCCTTCTCGCGGCGGGGGACCATGCCGGCGTTCTGCAGGGCGGCCAGGTCGACGGTGCCGTCCGCGAACCGCTCCTCGATGTGGCCCAGGTTCACGGCGAAGAACTCCTTGCGGAAGGGGTTCTTGAAGCCCTTCTTCGGGAAGCGGCGCTGCATCGGCATCTGACCGCCCTCGAACCCGAGGCGGGCGCCGTGGTGACCGGTGCGGGCCTTCTGGCCCTTCACGCCCTTGCCCGACTGCTCACCGGTGCCCGAACCCGGGCCGCGGCCGATGCGCTTCCGGTTGCGGGTGGCGCCCTTCGGGGCCTTGAGAGAGTGCAGCGTCGTTCCCATCGTTCGTTCTCGCTTTTCTGCTTTGAATTGGAAATTGGGTCGCGCGGTGCACCCCGCCCGGAGGGGGACGCGGCCGCGGAATCAGAACTCGTTAGTTGGCAGCCTCGACGCGGACCAGGTGCGAAACGGAGCGAAGCATGCCACGGACCGCCACGTTGTCCGGCAGAATTCGGGTCTGGTGCATCTTGTGAAGGCCCAGCGCCTTGATGGTCCGCTTCTGCGTCTCCGGGCGGTTGATGCCGCTGCGGATCAGAGTGATTTGCAGGTTCTTGGCCACGGTGTGTCTCCTCGAAAATCGCGGGGAATCCAAAGGACCCTCTCAGGGTCCCTTTCATGATCGAAAGCGCGCGTCAGGCGCGGATCTCTTCCAGGGTCTTGCCACGCGCAGAGGCGAAGTCGTTGGCGCTGCGCAGCTGCTGCAGGGCATCGACCGTGGCGTGAATGACGTTGTGGGGGTTCGAGGTGCCGATGCACTTCGTCAGGATGTCCTGCACCCCGGCCACCTCGAGCAGCGGGCGGACGGCGCCGCCGGCGATGACGCCCGTACCGGCGCTGGCCGGACGCAGCAGCACCGAGCCGGAGCCGAAGTGGCCCTGGACCTCGTGCGGGATCGTGCCGCCCACCAGCGGGATCTTGAACAGGTTCTTCTTCGCCTGCTCGGTCCCCTTGCGGATGGCCTCGGGAACCTCGTTGGCCTTGCCCAGGCCCGCGCCGACGTAGCCACGCTGATCGCCGACCACCACCAGCGCCGAGAACGAGAACCGGCGGCCACCCTTCACGACCTTGGCCACCCGGTTGATGAACACCACGTTGTCGACGAGCTCGCCGATATCTTCGAAGTTGATTGCCATGTTTTCCTTGCGCTGCTTTCTCTAGATTCGGGCGGGCTTAGAACTTGAGGCCGGCTTCGCGGGCGCCGTCGGCCAGCGCCGAGACGCGGCCGTGGTACTTGTAACCGGCGCGATCGAATACCACCTTGTCGATCCCCTTCTCCAGACACTTTTTGGCGACGGCGGCGCCCACCTGCTTGGCCCGCTCCTTCTTGGGAGCCTTGACCTCGCGCATGGCCTCCTCGATGTCGGTGGCCGAGACCAGCGTCTTCTTCTCGAGATCGTCGATCACCTGCACGTAGATGTGCCGCGTGCTGCGGAACACCGCCAGGCGCGGGCGCTCGCTGGTGCCATTGATGCGCTTGCGCAGCGACCGGTGACGCTTCTTTCGACTGTCCTTCTTGCTCAACATGTTCGTGTGTCTCCGTTAGCCCGTAGCGCCCGCCTTACCAACCTTGCGCGCGATGACCTCTTCCACGTACTTCACGCCCTTACCCTTGTACGGCTCGGGGGGGCGCAGCTCGCGGACCTTGGCCGCCGTCTGCCCCAGCGCGTCGCGATCCGACCCGCTGAGGATGATGCGGTTCTTGTCGACCTTGGCGGCGATTCCCTTGGGCAGCTTGAACACCACCGGGTGGGAGTAGCCGAGCGCCAGGTTGATCGCGTCGCCGGCGACCTCGGCGCGATAGCCCACGCCGTTGATCTCCAGCTCGCGCGTCCAGCCGTCCGTCACGCCCTTGACCATGTTGGCCAGGTGGGCACGGACCAGTCCGTGGCGGGCGCGGTTCTCGCGCGAGTCGTCGGCCCGCTCGACCACCACCTTGCCGGCGTCCACCTTCAGGGTGACGCCGGACGGGACGGCGCGGGCGAGCTCGCCCTTCGGTCCCTTGACCGCCATCTTGCCCGCCGACGACGTCACGGTGACGCCCTTCGGCAGCGGCAGCGGCTTCCTTCCGATACGCGACATGGCTACCAAACCTCGCAGAGGAGTTCGCCGCCCACGCCGGCCTTGCGGGCGGCGCGGTCGGTCATCAGGCCCCGGGAGGTCGACAGGATGGCGATCCCCAGGCCGGAACGGACCTTGGGGATGTTGTCCTTCGACACGTAGGCGCGCTGCCCGGGGCGGGAACGGCGGCGCATCTCGGTGATGGCGTTCTTGCGGGCGTCGGCCCATCGCAGGCGTACCACCAGCTCCGGGAACGTCTCGGTCTCCCGGACGTCGTAGCCGCTGATGAAGCCCTCTTCCTTCAGAACGTCCGCGATGCGGACCTTCAGCTTGGACGAAGGGGACACCACCTCGGCGTGGCGAGCCATGATGGCGTTGCGGATGCGCGCGAGAAAATCTGCAATCGGGTCAGTCATAGTTCCTCACCTACCAGCTCGATTTGATGACGCCGGGGATGTCACCCTTCAGGGCGAGCCCGCGGAAACAGACGCGGCACATCTCGAACTTCCGCAGGAAGGCCCGCGAGCGTCCGCACTGCTTGCAACGGTTCCGGTGACGAACCCGCCACTTGGGTGGCGGACGGTGCATGTCGACGGTCTTTGCCATGATTAAGTCCTGAACGGCATTCCCAGGTGGCGCAGCAGCGCGCGACCCTGCTCGTCGGTGCGAGCGTTGGTGGTGAAGGTGATGTTCATGCCTTTCGGCTTTTCCATGCGTTCGAAGTTGATCTCCGGGAAGATGATGTCTTCCTTGACGCCCAGCGTGTAGTTGCCGCGCCCGTCGAACCCGCGGGGCGAGACGCCCTTGAAGTCGCGGACCCGCGGCAGGGCGAAGTTCACCAGCCGATCGATGAACTCGTACATCTGATCGCGGCGCAGGGTCACCATGACGCCGATCTTCTGTCCGGCGCGAAGCTTGAAGATGGCGATCGACTTCTTCGCCTTCGTCACCACCGGCTTCTGTCCGGTGATGGCGGTCAGCTCCTCGACGGCGGTGTCCAGCACCTTGGGGTTCGTGACCGCCTCGCCCAGGCCCATGTTGATGGTGACCTTCTGGACGCGGGGCACCTCCATCACGTTGGCCAGGCTGAACTCCTGCCTCAGCTTGCCGCGGATCTCGGTGTCGTAGAGCTTGCGCAGGCGCGAGGGGCCCTCGCGGTGAACCCGCTCCTCGGCCACGGCCTGGGTGGCCCCGGCGCCCTTCTTGCCGCCCTTGCCCTTGCCCTCGGCGCGCGCCGCCTTCTTCTTCGCGGCCTCCGCCTCTTGCTCGGGCGTCAGCGCGGGACGCTTCTTCTCGGTTTTCTCAGTTTGCTCGGCCATGGTTATTCCGTTTGCTCTTTCGTTACGCCGTCTCGAAGGCGGTGCTGCACTTCACGCACACGCGCCGCTTCTTGCCGCTGGCGTCGATCTCGGCCTTGGCCCGACGGGCGGCGCTGCACTTGGCGCACCACAGCGACACGTTCGAAGCGGGCAGACCCGCCTCTTTCTCCACAATGCCGCCCCGGGGGCTGCGCTGGGTCGGCTTGGTGTGACGCTTCACCATGTTGACGCGCTCGATCAGCACGCGGTCCTTCGCGGTCGCCAGGCGCAGCACGCGGCCGCGCTTGCCCTTCTCCTTGCCGGCGATGACGACGACCTGATCGCCTTTCCGGACATGCATCCGACCTGCGGGCATCACAGAACCTCCGGCGCGAGCGAGATGATCTTCATGAACTTCTTGGCCCGCAGCTCGCGCGCGACTGGCCCGAAGATACGGGTGCCGATGGGCTCGTTGTCCTTGTCCACCAGCACCGCCGAGTTGACGTCGAAGCGGATGTAAGACCCATCCTGGCGCGACACCTCTTTACGGGTGCGCACGATGACGGCCTTGGCCACATCGCCCTTCTTCACCTTGGCGTTCGGAATAGCTTCCTTGATGGAAACCACGATCACGTCACCCAGGGAGGCGTATTTCCGCTTGGTGCCGCCCAGGACGCGGATGCACATCAGCTTCTTCGCGCCCGAGTTGTCGGCTACGTCGAGGGTTGTCGTCGTCTGAACCATGTTCGTCCGTGAGCTTGGGACCGAAGATCCCCGCTCACGCCTCCTGCGGGCGCTCGATCAACTTTTCCACGCGCCAGCGCTTGTCGCGGGAAAGGGGGCGCGCTTCGACGATCAAAACGCGGTCGCCCACTTTGTATTCGTTCTTCTCGTCGTGAGCCTTGTACTTCTTCCGGCTCGTCATGAACTTGCCGTACTTGGCGTGCGACAGGCGGCGCTCGACCGTGACGACGCGGGTCTTCTGCATCTTGTCGCTGGTGACCACCCCGACCAGCTCGCGGCGCCGCGACTCGGCGCGGCCGCTCGGCTGTTGATTCGTTTCTGCCTCGGCCACGATTACTTCTCCTTGCTCACGGCGGTCTGGGTGGACGCGCTGGTTCCCGACTTCTCGGCGCGCAGCTTCTCGGTCAGCACCGTGTTCACGCGGGCGATGTCACGGCGCGCGTGGCGCAGCAGCATGGTGTTCTCCAGCTGGTTCGTGACCGCCTTCATGCGGTGCTTGAAGATGTCTTCCTGCAGCTTCTTGATGGTGGCGCGCAGCTCGCCGGGCTCGTTGCCGCGCAGGTCCTTGGCCGTCAGCTTGCTCATACGATCTGCTCCCGAGCGACCACTCGCGTCTGGACCGCGAGCTTGTGCTCCGCGAGGTGAAAGGCCTGGCGCGCCAGCGTCTCGTCGACGCCCTCCAGTTCGTACATGACGCGGCCGGGGCGAACCACCGCCACCCACTCCTCCGGGTTGCCTTTGCCCTTACCCATTCGGGTCTCGGCCGGCTTCTTGGAGAGAGGCTTGTCCGGGAAGATGCGGATGTACAGCTTCCCGCCGCGCTTCACGTGACGGGAGATGGCGATACGGGCCGCCTCGATCTGCCGCGCGGTGACGAAGCCGCAAGACAGCGCCTGCAGGCCATACTCCCCGAACGCGACCGTGGTCGCGCCCTTGGAGATGCCGCGCATCTTGCCCTTCATCTGCTTGCGCCATTTGACTTTCTTGGGAGCGAGCATCGTCTGTTGCCCTTTCTACAGTCTCTTGCTTAGGCGAGCTTCTGACCGCGCTGAGGAAGAACCTCGCCGCGGAAGATCCAGCACTTCACCCCGATGGCGCCGTAGGTGGTGTGCGCCTCGGTGAACCCGTACTCGATGTCGGCGCGCAGCGTGTGCAGCGGCACCCGACCCTCGTGGTACCACTCGTAGCGCGCCATCTCGGCGCCGCCCAAGCGGCCGGAGCATGCCAGGCGGATGCCCTTCGCCCCGAACTTCATCGCCGTCTGCACGGCCTTCTTCATGGCGCGACGGAAGGCGACCCGGCGCTCCAGCTGGGTGGCCACGTTCTCGGCGACCAGCTGCGCGTTCGTCTCGGCCTTGCGGACCTCCTGGATGTTCAGGAAGACCTCGTTCGACGTCAGCGCCTGAACTTCCTTCTTCAGCGTCTCGACGCCGGCGCCGCGCTTGCCGATGACGATGCCCGGACGAGCGGTGAAGATGTTGATCTTCACCTTGTTCGCGGCGCGCTCGACCTCGACGGCCGAGACACCAGCGTGCCCCAGCTTCTCCTTGACGAACTTCTTCAGGCGCACGTCCTCGTGCAGCCACTGCGAGAAGTCCTTCTCGGAGTACCACTTCGAGGTCCAGCCGCGGATGACGCCGAGGCGAAAGCCTACCGGATGTGTCTTCTGTCCCATGTTCGAATTTTTCCTTGGTTCTTACGAGACGACGTCGACGACGATGGTGACGTGCGACGTCCGCTTGTTGATCCGGTTCGACCGCCCCATGGAGCGGGGCATGAAGCGCTTCTGGATGGGACCGCAGTCGATCGCCACGGCCTTCACGACCAGCGCGTCCGCGTCGGCCTTGTCGTTCTCGGCCGCGTTCGCGATGGCCGACCCCAGCACCTTCTCCATCATGTCGGCGGCCTTGCGGCGCTGGGCGCGCAGGATCGACAGCGCCTCGCCCACGGGCCGGCCGCGGATCATGTCCGCCACGACGCGGACCTTGCGGGGCGACTCACGGAAACCTCTCAAAACGGCGTGTGCCATGGTCAGTCCTTTTCCTGATTACTTCTTGGCGGGGGCGGCCGGAGCAGAGCCGGCGGCGGCCTTGCGGTCGCCCGAGTGCCCGTGGAAGGTGCGGGTGGGTGAGAACTCGCCCAGCTTGTGGCCGACCATGTTCTCGTTCACGAACACGGGCACGAACTTCTTCCCGTTGTGAACCGCGAAGGTCAACCCCACCATCTCGGGGACGATGGTCGAACGACGCGACCAGGTCTTGAGGACCTTCTTGGACTTCTGCCGCTGCATGTCCGCCACCTTCTTCATCAGGTGGGAATCCACGAAGGGGCCTTTCTTGATTGAACGAGCCATGGCTTCCTTTTCGCGCTTTCTTTAGGACGGTGCTTAGGACTTCTTGCCGCGCCGCTTGACGATCATGCGGTCGGTCCGCTGGTTCTCGCGGGTCTTCAGGCCCTTCGACAGCTGACCCCAGGGCGAGCAAGGGTGACGGCCGCCGGACGAACGGCCTTCGCCGCCGCCCATCGGGTGATCGACCGGGTTCATGGTGACGCCGCGGTTGTGCGGGCGGCGGCCCTTCCAGCGGGTGCGGCCGGCCTTGCCGACGTGCACGCTGGCGTGCTCGATGTTGCCCACCTGGCCGATGGTCGAGCGGCAGTCGAGGTGAACGCGGCGAACCTCGCCGGAGGGCAGGCGGACCTGACCCCAGTCACCTTCCTTCGCCATCAGCTGCGCGCCCACACCGGCCGAGCGGCACAGCTGCGCGCCGCCGTTGATCTTCAGCTCGATGTTGTGGATCGTCGTGCCGAGGGGGATGAAGCGCAGGGGCAGGTTGTTGCCCGGCTTGATGTCGGCGTTGCGCGAGGACGAGATGCGATCGCCCACCTTCAGGCCGTCGGGGGCCAGGATGTAGCGCTTCTCGCCGTCGGTGTAGTGCAGCAGCGCCAGGCGGGCGGTGCGGTTGGGATCGTACTCGATGCTGGCCACCAGCGCCGGCACGCCGATCTTGTTGCGCTTGAAGTCGATGATGCGGAAGCGGCGCTTGTGGCCACCGCCCCGGAAGCGCGAGGTGATGCGACCGGTGTTGCTGCGACCGCCGGTGCGGCTGGTCTGCTCGGTCAGCGCGCGGACGGGGTCGTTGCCCTTCGTCAGCTCGGAGAAGTCCGGCGAGACGCGACCGCGGCTGCCCGGCGTGACGGGATTGTGTTGCCTGAGGCCCATGATCGTTTACACCCCTTCGAAGAATTCGACGTTTTGACCGGCGGCGATGGTGACGATCGCCTTCTTCCAGTGCTGGGTGCGGCCGACGAACCGACCGACCCGCTTCTCCTTGCCGCGCACGATGCTGGTGCGGACGTCGAGCACGTCGACGTTCCACAGCTTCTGCACGGCGTGACGGATCTCGACCTTGTTGGCGTCGCGGGCCACCTCGAACAGCAGCTGCGACTTGATCGTCTCCGGATCCAGCTCCTCGCCGGCCTGGCCGCCCGTCTCCTTCAGACGGGTGCCCTTCTCGGTCAGCAGGGGGCGCTTGATGATTTGCTCTGGTGCTCGCATCGCTCGCTCCTCGCTTACGCGGCCTCGGCCGGGAGAGCCTGCACGCGCGCTTCGATCGCGCGCACGGCGCCCTCGGTCAGGATCAGGGTCTCGTGGTCCAGGATGTCGTAGACGTTCAGGCCCTCGGGGGCGAGGAACTTCGACTTCGGCAGGTTGCGGACCGACTTCGACAGATGAACGTTCTCTTTGCCGTCCACTACCACCGCCGAAGGCACGCCCAGCGCCTTCAGGATGCCGGCCAGCTGCTTCGTCTTCGGCGCCGTGAAGGCGAGCTTGTCCAGGACGACCAGCTTCTTCTCCGAGGCGCGCAGCGACAGCGCCGAGGCCAGCGCCGCGCGGCGCACCTTCTTCGGCACGGTGTAGGAGTAGTCGCGCGGGTGCGGTCCGAAGACCTTGCCGCCGCCCACGAAGTTCGGGGCGCGCGACGAACCCTGGCGGGCGCTGCCGGTCCCCTTCTGCTTGTAGGGCTTCTTGCCGCCGCCGCGCACGAACTCGCGCGTCTTGGTGGCGTGCGTGCCGGCGCGACGCGCCGCCCGCTGAGCCTTCACCACCTCCCACAGGAGGTGCTCCTTCACCGGCGTGGCGAAGACGGCGTCGGCGAGCTCGATGTTGCCCACCTTCTTGCCTTCAACGTTCATGAGGTCGATTTGCATGGCGATCTCTCAGGTCTTGATTTCGACGTCGACGCCCGCCGACAGGTCCAGCTTCATCAGCGCATCCAGCGTCTGCTGCGTCGGATCCAGGATGTCCAGCAGCCGCTTGTGCGTGCGGATCTCGAACTGCTCACGCGACTTCTTGTCGACGTGGGGCGACCGAAGGACGGTGAACTTGTTGATCTTCGTGGGCAGCGGCACCGGACCGGCGACGTTCGCGCCCGTCCGCTTCGCCGTGTCGACGATCTCCCCCGCCGACTGATCCAGCAGTCGGTGGTCGTAGGCCTTCAGTCGGATTCGAATTTTCGGTGTCATGTATATCTCTTTGTCCTCGGGACCTTCAGAAACGAAGAACCCTCTTCCGCGGTCGGAAGAGGGTTCGAAGGGGGGCGTACTATTCCAGAATCTTGGTCACAACGCCAGCGCCAACCGTCTTGCCGCCCTCGCGGATGGCGAAGCGCAGACCTTCCTCGCAGGCGATCGGCGTGATCAGCTCCACCTCGAGGTTCACGTTGTCGCCCGGCATCACCATCTCCGCCCCCTCAGGCAACGTCACCAGCCCCGTCACGTCCGTCGTCCGGAAGTAGAACTGCGGCCGGTACCCCTTGAAGAACGGCGTGTGGCGCCCGCCCTCCTCTTTCTTCAGAATGTAGATCTCCCCGCGGAACTTCTTGTGCGGCGTGATGCTCCCGGGCTTCGCCAGCACCTGCCCGCGCTCGATCTCCTCGCGCTTCGTGCCGCGCAGCAGCGCGCCCACGTTGTCGCCGGCCCGCCCCTCGTCCAGCAGCTTCCGGAACATCTCGATGCCCGTCACCGTCGTCTTCATCGTGTCGCGGAACCCGACGATCTCGATCTCCTCGCCCACCTTCACGATGCCGCGCTCCACGCGCCCCGTCACCACCGTGCCGCGCCCCGAGATCGTGAACACGTCCTCGACCGGCATCAGGAACGGCTTGTCGATCTCCCGCTTCGGCTCAGGGATGAACGAGTCGCACGCGTCCAGCAGCTTCATGATCGACGGCTCCCCGATGTCCGACGGGTCGCCTTCCAGCGCCTTCAGCGCGCTGCCGCGCACGATCGGCGTCGTGTCGCCGGGGTACTGGTACTTCGACAGCAGCTCCCGCAGCTCCAGCTCGACCAGGTCCAGCAGCTCGGCGTCCTCCTTCGCGATCATGTCCACCTTGTTCAGGTAGACGACGATCGCCGGAACTCCGACCTGGCGGCCCAGCAGGATGTGCTCCCGCGTCTGCGGCATCGGGCCGTCAGGCGACGACACCACCAGGATCGCGCCGTCCATCTGCGCCGCCCCGGTGATCATGTTCTTGATGTAGTCCGCGTGGCCCGGGCAGTCGACGTGCGCGTAGTGCCGCTTGTCCGTCTCGTACTCCACGTGCGCGATCGCGATCGTGATGCCGCGCTCCCGCTCTTCCGGCGCCTTGTCGATCTGGTCGTACGCCAGGAACTTCGCGAAGTTCTTCTTCGCCAGCACCTTCGTGATCGCCGCCGTCAGCGTCGTCTTCCCGTGGTCGACGTGACCGATCGTCCCGATGTTCAGGTGCGGCTTGTTCCGGATGAATTTCTCTTTCGCCATCTCTACGCTCCTCGCATGCGCTCTACGATCGATTCCGTGACATGACTGGGGACAGGCGCGTAACGCGCGAACTGCATCGAATAGGTCGCCCGCCCCTGGGTCATGGAACGAACGTCCGTGGAGTAACCGAACATTGTCGAAAGCGGCACGTCCGCCGTGATCGCCTGGGCCGACCCGCGCGGTTCCATACCAGAAACCCGGCCCCGCCGCGCGGAAAGATTTCCCATCACCTCACCGGTGAACTCCTCGGGGGTGATCACGGAGACCGCCATGATGGGCTCCAGCAGGACGGGGGCGGCGTCGCGGGCCGCCGCCTGCGTGCCCAGCGAGCCGGCGATCTGGAAGGCCATCTCGCTCGAGTCGAGCTCGTGGAAGCTGCCGCCCGTCAGGGTCACCGCCGCGTCGATGATGGGGTAGCCGGCCACGATGCCGCGGGCCAGCGCCTCGCGGGCGCCCCGCTCCACCGAGGGGATGAACTCGCGGGGGACGGTGCCGGCGACGGTGGCGTCCTCGAAGATGACGCCCTTGCCCGCCTCGGTGGGGCCCACCCGGATGACGACGTGGCCGTACTGGCCGCGGCCGCCGGTCTGGCGGATGAACTTGCCCTCGGCCTCGGCCACCTTGGTCACCGTCTCGCGGTAGGCGACCTGGGGGCGGCCCACGCTCGCCTCGATCTTGAACTCCCGCACCAGGCGGTCGACGATGATCTCCAGGTGCAGCTCGCCCATCCCCGAGATCAGGGTCTGGCCCGTGTCGGGGTCGGTGCGCACCGAGAACGAGGGATCCTCGAAGGAGAGCTTCTGCAGCGCCACGGCCAGCTTCTCTTGATTGGCCTGCGTCGACGGCTCGATGGCGATGGAGATGACGGGCGAGGGGAAGTCCATCACCTCGAGCACGATCGGTGACTGGGCGTCGCACAGCGTATCGCCGGTGGCGCTGACGCGCAGGCCGGCCGCCGCCGCGATGTTGCCGCAGGTGACCTCCTTGACGTCCTCGCGCTTGTTGGCGTGCATCTGCAGCAAGCGGCCGATCTTCTCGCGCTTGCCCTTGGTGGCGTTGAACACCGTGGCGCCCGACGCCACCTTGCCCGAGTAGACGCGGAAGTAGGTCAACGTCCCCACGTAGGGGTCGTTCATGATCTTGAACGCCAGCGCCGAGAAGGGCGCCTCGTCGGTGGCCTGGCGCGTGGTGGCGTGGCCCTCCGGATCCTTGCCGCTGACCGCGGGGATGTCGCTCGGGGACGGCAGGTAGTCGACCACCGCGTCCAGCAGCGGCTGCACGCCCTTGTTCTTGAAGGCGGCGCCCACCAGCACGGGCACGGCGCGGCCGGCGATGGTGGCGCGGCGCAGGGCCGCCCGCAGCGTCTCGACGGAAGGGGGCGTCTCGTCGAGGTAGTGGCCCATCACCTCGTCGTCGACCTCGCCCAGCGCCTCGATCATCTCGGCGCGGGCGGCGCGGGCGCGGTCCTGCAGCGCCGCCGGGATCTCGGTCTCCTCGAAGGTCGCGCCCAGCGTGTCGTCGCTCCACTCGATGTGGCGCATGCGGATCAGATCCACCACCCCGCTGAAGTCCCCCTCCAGGGCGTTGGGGATCTGCACCACGATGGGGTGCGCCTTCAGCCGGTCGCGCATCTGGGCCACGCAGCCGTCGGGATCGGCGCCCACGCGGTCGCACTTGTTGATGAACGCCAGGCGGGGCACGTTGTAGCGGTCGGCCTGGCGCCACACCGTCTCGGACTGGGGCTCGACGCCGTTCACCGCGTCGAACACGCACACCGCGCCGTCCAGGACGCGCAGGCTGCGCTCGACCTCGATGGTGAAGTCGACGTGGCCGGGCGTGTCGATGATGTTGATGCGCGCGTCGCGCCAGAAGCAGGTGGTGGCGGCGGCGGTGATGGTGATGCCGCGCTCCTGCTCCTGCTCCATCCAGTCCATCGTGGCCGTGCCCTCGTGCACTTCACCCAGCTTGTGCGACACGCCGGTGTAGTACAGGACGCGCTCGGTAGTCGTGGTCTTCCCCGCATCGATGTGCGCCATGATCCCGATGTTGCGGATCCGAGCTATGGGGAATGACCGAGCCACGACTGCCGAGTTGCCTTTCCAACGCGCATGCGGATCACCCTGGTGACCGCAAGGTCCGTCGTATGTGGAGGGAAAATCAGAACGGCCGAGACGAGTCAGCCGTTCGGGAAGTGCTTTTGGTTTTCGAAGAGCTTCTTCTGAAAGTGTTGCGGTGTTACCAGCGGTAGTGCGCGAACGCCTTGTTCGCGTCCGCCATCTTGTGCGTATCTTCGCGCTTCTTGACCGAGTTGCCCTTGTTCGACGCGGCGTCGAGCAGCTCGCTGGCCAGCTTCTCCTGCATGGTGCGGCCGTCGGAGCGGTCGCGGGCGGCGCCGATGATCCAGCGCATGCCCAGCGCGGTGGCGCGATCGGGGCGGACGTCGACCGGAACCTGGTAGGTAGCGCCGCCGACGCGGCGGGACTTCACCTCGACCTTGGGCTGCACGTTCTGCAGGGCGCGGTCCCACACCTTTACCGGATCGTCCTTCGCCTTCTCGGCGACGATGTCGAAGGCGCGGTAGACGATACGCTCTGCGATCGCCTTCTTGCCGTCGCGCATGACCGTGTTGACGAACTTCGTCACGCGGCGGCGCTGATCGACGGCCTGGTCGGTGTACTTGGGATCGGGAAGCGGCTTGCGCTTCGGAACTTCACCTTTGCGTGGCATGCTCTAGTCCTCTGCTTGCGTCGAATCTGGAAGGCTGGGCCGAGTTACTTGGGGCGCTTCGCGCCGTATTTCGAACGGCCCTGGCGGCGATTGGTGACGCCCGACGTGTCCAGCGTCCCGCGGATGATGTGATAGCGAACGCCCGGCAGATCCTTCACGCGGCCGCCACGAATCAGGACCACCGAGTGCTCCTGCAGGTTGTGGCCCTCGCCGGGGATGTACGTGGTCACTTCCATGCCGTTCGTCAGTCGAACGCGCGCGACCTTGCGCAGGGCCGAGTTCGGCTTCTTCGGCGTGGTCGTGTAGACGCGCACACAGACGCCGCGCCGCTGCGGGCACGACTTCAGGGCGGGCGAGTTCGTTTTGAACTGGGCCTTGGTGCGGCCGAACTTGACGAGCTGATTGATGGTGGGCATTCGACGTGAACCTCGAAATCCTGCGGAAAATCCCGGGGAATTGACGTTTTCAGGGGCGCCCGGAAAAATCCCCGGACACAGGGAGCCGGGGATTATAGGGACGGCTCTCCTCTTGTCAACCGAAAGCGCCCACGAGGTATGGGCCGGGCCTACTACCGGCCGGCTCCGGTGACTGCCTCGGCGGCGCCGGCGATGTCTACCACGGGTCCCAGCAGCGTCCGAACCACCGCCCGGGTGGCGTCGCTGCGCGCGATGACGGCGGCGGCCGCCGGGCCCGACCGGTAATAGAGGTCGGTCGCGGCGGCGAAGACCTGGCTCCGGCGCCGGAGCGCGTCACGCGCCACGCGGAGTGACTCGACCTGGGACGACAGCGCCGATCCGTAGGCGGCCGTGGCCACGAAGCACCCGGAAAGCTTGGTGAAATTGATCTTCGTCGTGGTGAACCGCTTGGACACCGCGTACGGACCGGCCACCGCGCACTCATCGATCGCCCGAACCGCGACGTAGTACGAGGTCAGCGGGCTGAGGCCGCCGAAATCGACGTCCACCGGGCTGCCGGCCGCGCCGGTCGTGGGGACCACCAGGGCGTCGCCCTCCAGCGAGGCGCTGACCGCCAGCACGGCGTTGCTGAACGTCTGCGGGTCGCTGGTCGTGATCTCGCTGGTCCCGACCCGAACCTCGTAGTTGTGAATGGGATGGCTGCTGGCGGGCACCAGGAAGTGCAAGGCGCCCCACTGGTACGAGTTCTTGGCGTCGTCCACGGGGCCCGCCTGCAGTTCCCCCGGCGCGGCCGGGCCGGTCGAGGTCGAGCAGTCCCCCCCTGCCGTGGCGCCGCCGGCGCCGCCCGAGCCGCCGCCGCCCATCGTGCCACCCGCGCCGCCGGTGCCGGGCATGCCCGAGCTGACCCGGAGCGAGATCTTGAACCGGTAGCCGTTGAGCAGCCGGAAGCGATCCGCGCCGCTGCCGGGCGCGCCGCTGGGATCGTCGGTGATCGAGCCGTCGATCGGGTGCAGCGTCCCGCCCGACGGGCCGTAACCGTCGACGTCCCCGTACCCGGTCGGCTTCGCGACCGACATGGTCGACGCGGCCGACAGCGTGAAGGGCACCGAGAACGCCACCGAGGGCTGCCCGCGGTACGAGTAGCCGTAGGTCTCGGCCCAGCTGTCCCAGGCTGGGCCCTCGGGCGTGTCGAACGTGTAGCTCGCGTTGCTGTCCCCCTCGGTGTTGACCTCGGCCCAGGCCACGTAGTCGCCGTCCGCCCAGCTGTCCGGGATGGCGACCAGGATCGACTGCTCCATGTCGCCGCCCGGCGCGGTCGCCATCGTGACCGCGTCCAGCTCGGGCATCACGTTGCGGGCGTCGCTGGCGTAGTTGCTGACGTCGGCGGTGTCCGCGCAGCCCGTTCCCGTGGCCGAGCCGCAGCGGAGCACGTCCCGGCGCGGTGGGTAAAGCGACACCAGATCCAGCGGGCGCGTGGTCGAGTCGTCGACGGGCTCGGCGTACCCGGCGGCCACGTCGGAGGCCTTGATGTACCGGCCCTTGTCGCTGTTGAAGCCGCTGGCGCAGGAGACGGCGTCAAGCGCGTCCTTCTGCGTGGTGGCCGTATTGAAGGACAGACAGAAGTACTTCTCGGTGGTCGAGTCTTCCGAGGTGCGCGAGGCGTCGCCTTCGCTGTCGCGGTTCTGGAAGATGACACGTCCGAACTGCAGCGCGCCCGGGGCGGCGGCGCGGCGATGGGCCCAGATGGGCAGCGTGCCCTCGCGGCGGCCGTAGGGCCAGTGGAAGCCGCTGTTCATGTGCTGGGCGCCGGGCCGGTTGCCGATGCCGCGATAGCCGACGGCCTGGGTCAGCGCCAGCGTCTTCAGGTACGTCCCGTCCGCCTTCTCGATCCACAGCGCGACCTGCGCGCGCGCCGTCGGCGTGTAGCGAAGTTCGAGCACGCGCGAGGTCGCGGTGCTGGTCTGGGCCCGCAGCGGCCCCAGGGGCGCGATCAGCAGGCAGCCGGCCACGATGAGGGACAATCGAGCGCGGGGCATGGCGAACCAGTATACGTAGGCGGCCGCCCCAAGGCACGTGCCCGCCGTGCCAGGCCTACTTTCCCGCGGCGACAGCGGCCTCGCTGACCGCCACGACGGGCGCCAGCAGGTGGCGCACCACGGCCCGGGCCGTGTCGCTGCGACCGACCAGCTCTGCCGCCACCGGACCGGCGCGGTAGTACAGGTCCGTCGCGGTGGCGAAGGTCGTGCTGCGCGCGCGCAGCGCGTCGCGGGCCACCCGCAGCGCCTGCACCTGGGGCTGCATCGCCGTGCCGTAGGCCGCGGTGGCCACGAAGCAGCCCGACAGCTTCGTGAAGTTGATCTTGGTCGTCGTCACGGTGGTGACGGCGACCGGCCCGGCGACGCCGCAGACGTCGACGGCGCGCACGCCCACGTAGAACGTGGTCAGCGGGACCATCCCCCCGAAGGGCACCTCGACGGCGCTGCCCGGCATCATGCCGTCGATCATCAACGCCACCGGATCGATGGCCGCCGTCACGCCGGGCGGATCCTGAAGGAACGACGCCTCGTCCCCGTCGGCCATCGGCTTCAGGCCCACGCGCACCTCGTAATGACCGATGGGCTTGTCGCCGCTGGGCTCGACGAAGCGCAGGCTGCCCCACTCGTGGGAGTGACGCGGGCTGCTGTCGGGCACGGCGGCCAGCTGCAAGGGCGCGCCGGGAGGCGCGTGGGTGGGGCAGCTTCCCGTCTGGACGCGCAGGCGGGTCTGGTCGGGCTGCCGGCGCAGGCGGTCGGCGCCGCTTCCCGGCGCGTTCACCGGATCGTCGGTGATGGCGCCGTCGCCCATCGGGTTCAGCGCGGCGGCCGCCGGTCCCCACCCCTCCTCGTCGCCGTAGCCCACGGGCAGGCTGGTCGCCGTCACGCCGTCACGACCGATCGTGAACGGCACCTGATAAACGACCGACGGCTGTCCGCGATACGGGTAGCCGTAGTTCAACGCGTACGTATCCCACGCCGCAGGGGGCGTGCGCGGCGTCGGAAGCGTCCGATCGTTGAACGTGTCGTTGTAGTCGCCTTCCTTGCTGACCTCCAGCCACGCGACGTAGTCGCCGTCTGCCCAGTCCTCGGGAACCACGAACATCACCGACTGGGCCGTGTCGCCCGCCGGCGTGGCCATCGTGATGGCGTCGAGGTCAGGCATCACGGCCAGCGCGTTCTGGGCGAACGAGTCGACGTCATTGCCGTCATAACAGACGTTACCGCCCGTGCACCTGGTGACGTCGCGACGGGGCGGGTAAGGCGACGTCAACTCCAGCGGGCGCGTGATCCCCTGCCCCATCACCTCCGCGGGCTCGCTGTAGCCGGCGGCGACGTCTGCCTGGGTCATGAAGCGGCCCTTGTCGCTGTTGAACCCGCTCGCGCAGGTCACCGCGTCCAGCGCCTTGTCGCGCGTCGACTGATCGACGGCCCCGGTCTTCTCCAGGAAGGAGAGGCAGAAATACTGGTCGGGTGACGAGTCCTCCGACGTACGGGAGGTCATCCCCTCGGAGCTGCGGTGCTGGAAGATGACGCGCGGGAACAGCTGCGCGCCCGGCGCGGCGGCGCGGCGGTGCGCCCACACCGGCAGCACGCCCTCGCGGCGGCCGTAAGGGTAGCGGTAGCCACTGTTCATCTGCGAGGCGCCGGGCCGGTTGCCGATCCCGCGCGTGGACACCGACTGGGTCAACCCCACGGTCTTCAGGAAGGTGCCGTCCTGGGCCTCGATCCATAGCGCCAGCTGCGCGTGCGACGTGGGCGTGAACTGGAACTGGACGGAGCGCGAACCGTCGGCGCGCGCGCTGGCGGGCACGAGGAAGAAAAGGGCCGCCAGGCTGGACCACAGGGTGCGACCAAACCCTCCTGCGCGCATTCGCGCCAGTATATCCGCGTTCCCGCCGCCGCGGCACGCGTGATAGAAACCGCGGCGTGCGCATCGGCATCGACCTGGGGGGTACGAAGATCGAGGGTGTGCTGCTGGCCCCCGATGGCAAGGAGCTGTGGCGCGACCGGATCCCGACGCCGCGTGACGATTACCGTGCCGTGCTGGAGGCCATCGCGCAGCTGGTGCAGCGCCTGGAAGAGGGCATCCCCCGCAAGGCCTCCATCCCGGTCGGGGTGGGCACGCCGGGATTCCTGGCCCCGGGCGACGGCCTGATCGTCAACTCGAACTTGCTGACGCTGAACGGCCAGGCGATGGACGTGGACCTGACCGCCCGCCTGGGCCGGCCGGTGCGGGTCGCGAACGACGCCCACTGCTTCGTGCTGTCCGAGGCGACCGACGGGGCGGCGGCGCGGACAGGCGACGCCGCCGCCAGACCGGGTCCCGACGTCGTCTTCGGCGCCACCCTGGGCACCGGCGTGGGCGGCGGCTTCGTGATCGACGGGCGCGTCCTGAACGGCGCGAACGGCAGCGCCGGGCAGTGGAGCCACACGACGCTGCCGTTCCTGCGCGACGAGGACGGCAGCGGCGCCGCCTGCTTTTGCGGCCATGACCGCTGCATCGAGCGGTTCGTGGCCGGCCGGGGGCTGGCCTGGGACTTCGAGCGCGCCACGGGCCAGGCGCTGTCGCCCGAGGAGATCGGCCGCCGCGAGCAGGCCGGCGACCCGGCCGCCGCCGCCACCTTCGCCCGCTACGAGGACCGGCTGGCGCGGGCGCTGGCGGCCGTGATCAACTTCGTCGACCCGCGGGTCATCGTGCTGGGCGGCGGCGTCTCGAACAACGCGCGCCTGTTCCATAACGTGCCCGGCCTGCTGGGCCGGTACACCGTCGCCGCCGCGCCCGTCACGCCCATCGTGCGCGCCCAGCACGGCGACGCCAGCGGCGTTCGGGGCGCCGCCTGGCTATGGCCCGCCGGCTGAGAACTCCGCGCCGCGTTTGACCGGTTCGGGCCGGGGTGGCTATCGTCGCGCGATGCGACGCACCGGGCTCGCGCTCGTCGGATTCGCCATCATGACCATGACCACCACCTTCAGCGACGCCACCGAACGGAAGGACATCCCCGAGAAGTACAAGTGGAAGCTGGGTGACCTGTTCCCGTCGGACGCGGCCTGGGCGAAGGCCAAGGACGACCTGACGGCGCGGTTGCCCGAGTTGGGCAAGCACAAGGGCAAGCTGGGCAAGTCGGCCGGCGACCTGCTGGCGACGCTGCAGGCGCTGTTCGACTTCGATCAGCAGCTGTCGCGGCTGTCGGTCTACGCCAGCAGCCTGTCCGACGAGGACGTGCGGGCGGCGCGGCCCCGCGAGATGAAGCAAGCGGCCGAGGATCTGGGCACCCAGTTCGCCGCGGCCAGCTCGTGGATCCGGCCCGAGATCGTGGCGCTGGATCCCGCCAAGGTCCGCAAGTTCGTGGCCGGTGAGCCGAAGCTGACCCCCTACCGCATGTACCTGGAGGAGACCCTGCGGCGGAAGCCGCACACGCTGAACGCCGCCGAGGAGAAGATCGTCGCCGAGGCGAGCGATCTCGAGCGGGCCGGCCACGAGGTGCACGGCATCCTGGCGAACGCCGATCTGCCCTACCCGACGCTGAAGCTGTCGACGGGCGAGTCGGTGCGCCTGGACGCCTCGGCGTTCACGCTGCACCGGCAGTCGCGCAACCGCGCCGACCGCGACCACGTCTTCTCGGCGTTCTTCGGGGCCCTGAAGACCTACGAGCGCACCATGGGGGCGACCCTGGCGGCGGCAGTGAAGTCGCACCTGTTCGACAAGCGCGTCCACCACTTCGACTCGGCGCTGGAGGCGGCGCTGTTCCAGGACAACATCCCCACCAGCGTCTACAAGCAGCTGCTGAGCGACGTGCATCGCAGCCTGCCCACGCTGCACCGGTACCTGGCGCTGCGGAAGCGCATGCTGGGGCTGGATGTGCTCCGCTACCAGGACCTCTACGTGCCCCTGGTGGCCAGCGTCGACCTGAAGTTCGATCCCGACCAGGCCCGCGCCATCACGCTGGAGACGCTGGCGCCTCTGGGCAAGGAGTACACCGAGGCGATGCGCCGCGGGTTCGAGAGCGGGTGGACCGACTACCTGCCCTCCACGGGCAAGCGTTCGGGCGCGTACTCGACCGGCGTCTACGGCGTGCATCCGTTCCAGCTGCTGAACTTCAACGGCCACTACGACGACCTGTCCACGCTGGCCCACGAGTCCGGGCACTCGATGCACACGTACCTGTCGTACGCCGCGCAGCCCTACCCGACCGCCGACTACCCGATCTTCGTGGCTGAGGTGGCGTCCACGTTCAACGAGAACCTGCTGGTCCACCACCTGCTGGGGCAGGCGAAGGACGACGAAACGCGGCTGTTCCTGCTGGGGACCTTGCTGGACGGCCTGCGCACCACGCTGTTCCGGCAGACGCAGTTCGCGGAGTTCGAGCTGGCCTTTCACGAGCAGGCCGAGCGGGGCGAGCCGTTGACCGGCGAGAACCTGTCGCAGCTGTACCTGAAGATCGCCCGCGAGTACTACGGTCACGACAAGGGCGTGTGCCAGGTCGACGACCTGCTGGCGGTGGAGTGGGCGTACGTGCCGCACTTCTATTACGACTTCTACGTGTACCAGTACGCGACCAGCATGGTGGCGTCGACGTCGCTGGCGCGCGCCGTGCGCGAGGAAGAGAAGACAGGGAAGACCACCCGGCGCGACGCCTACCTGAAGATGCTGTCGTCAGGCAGCTCGCGCTACGCCATCGACCTGCTGAAGGACGCCGGTGTCGACATGACCACCTCGGCCCCCTTCGACGCCGCCATCGCCGAGATGAACGCCACCATGGACGAGATGGAGCGGATCCTGGCGCGGCGGAAGCACTGATCCGCGCCGGAAGCCCTCCCCGTCGAGACCGGTCCCCCTACTGGGCCGTCACCTGCAACGTGTAGGTGATGGTCTGGGCGGTCTGCAACGTCACCACGACCACCCCGTCGGCCTGCGGTGTGAACGGGAACTGCGCGTTCAATGAGTTCTGCACGACGTTCACCGGATTGACCAGGGCTACCCCCTCGAGCGTGTAGATCGAGAAGTTGATCCATCCGGCGGCCGCCGTGTTCGAGAACGTCGCCACATAGGGAACGCCGCCCTGAACGTTCACCTGGAAGTTGTCGACCGCGTCCGTGGCCGCGTTCATGTCCGATGACACCTGCTGGCCCAGCGGCAGCGGGGCGGCCGTATGCGGGGTGTTGTTCGGCTCGTACTTGGCGTCGTGAACCAGCCCGTCAGCGGTGCTGGGGTACACCACGAAATCGTAGATCGTCGAGCCGGTCTGCTTGAAATCGAACACCACCGCGCCGGTCGACGGCGCCTGGAACTCCTTGAAGCTGGTTCCGGCCTCGTATCCCGCCTGGGGCAGGATCGCCGTCTGCTTCCCCCCCTCCGGGTTCAGGTCCGCCGACAGATAGAGCCGCGGATTCGAGGCGGCGATTCCGAACGTGAACGCGTACCAGCTGCTCTTGGTGACGGGAATCGTGAAGTAGTCGTCGATGTCCTCGGGTGGGGCCAGCTGCGTCTCGATGTTCGTGCCCAGGGTCAGGGGCGCGGCCGAGCAAGCGGTGTTGTTGGGCTCGAACGTCACCGGGTCCTGCCCGGGGTCCGCGCACGACACCACCGAGAGCTTGTACGTGATGGCGGCCGACTGGTGAATGCGAAGCACCATCGTCCCCGCCATCGTCGCCGGCAGCTCGAAGTAGAAGGCGCTGTTGGCGCCAACGCCGGAGTCATTCAGCGAAGGCACCATCTGCCCGGCGGTGACCAGGGTGGCCGCGACGTAGACGGTGTTCGAGGCGGGCGTCGTGTTCCAGAAATTCACGGCGAATCGCTGGCCTGCCTGGACGGCAAACGAATAGTAGTCGTCGGTGTCCCCCGTACCGAGCGTGCTTTCCACCATCGTCTTCAACGAGATCGGACATGCCTGCCCGATGACGTCGTTCGGTTCCCACTGGCCGGCGGCGTTGCAGCCGGGCGGCCCATTTCCGCCGCTGCCCTGGACACCCCCGGACGCCACGGCGCCCCCGGCGCCCGTTCGCGCCCCGCCCGCCCCCGCCGTTCCCGAACGACCGCCGTTGCCGCCGCCCGCCGTCGACGCGACGTCGCCGCCCGACCCGCCAGTCGGACCCACGGCGCCGCCGGCGCCCGCTGCCACCCCGCCCGCCGCGCCGGTCCCCGTGGACTGTCCGCTCTGGCCGCCTGCCGTCCCCGTCGTTCCGCCTGCGGCCGCCGCCGTTCCCGCTGCGCCACCCGTGGTTCCGCTGGCTGCCCCGGTCATCCCGGCCGAGCTACCGCCGGCAGCGCCTGCCCCCACGCCGCTGCCGCCGCTGCCCGGTCGGCCGGGCTGTCCCCCTGAACAGGCCGGCGCGAGAGCCGCCACCGCCACCACCAACAACGCTTCGCGAATCCCGACTCGAAGTTCCATCGATCCCCTCTTCCACGGCGTCCCGTGATCTGTTTCTAGTAAGTTCCGTGCAACGACAGCCCGCCGCCGCCCCAGCGCAGCGGCGTGAGGCCCAGCGCCACGCTGCCGACCGTCCGCTCGGGGGCGGTGGCGATGAGGATGATCCCGCCGATCATGCCGGCGCCTCCGATGCCCGCGACGATCCACCCCAGGCGGTTGCGGCTCTTGCCGTCCTGGAAATCGGGCAAGGCCGCGTCGTACTCGGCGCCGGTCTTGGCCTGGGCCAACCGGTCGGTCGCGTCGTGCGACTTGTTCGCGCCCTGGTAGGCGATGATTCCGCCCGCCGTCGCGGTGCCCAGCCCGCCGATGGCCACGACGTAACCGATCGTCCGTTGCCAGTTGATCGAGGACCGTGCCGTCGCCGCGGTCTCGCTTCCGGCGCTGGCCGCGCCTCCACCGGCGCGTCCGCCGCTGTCCGCGCGCGGCAGCTGCACCACGGTCACCACGGGCGACGGCGCCGTGCGGGCCGTGACCGCCGCGGCCTGGGCCCTGGCCTCGGCCGCCCTCGCGTCGGCGGCCTTCGCCTCGGCCTCCTTCTCCGTGACGGCCGGATCCACGGTAAAGGCGATCTCCAGCGGCCGTTCCGCCTTGCCGACGACCTCTATCTCGTAGATCTGCGGCGCGTAGCCGGACAGGAACGCGTCGAAGGTGTGCCGGCCGATGGTGGCGCGCACCGGCCGCGACAGCGGTGTCTTGCCGATCCACTTGCCGTCCATGCGGATGTCCGCCCCTTCCGGCGTGGTCCGCAGCGCGACGGTGCCGATGCGATCGCGCTGCTTCCCCAGCTCGCTCTGCACCTCCTGCGTCCGCTCGGGCGAGATCTGGGCGGCGCCCTGCTTCAGGTACTTCTCGTAGGCGTCGACCGCCTCGACCGAACGCCCCAGGGCGGCGTTGACCTGTCCGATGTTGTAGAGGACGACGTACGCGGGCGACAGCCGGTACGCCTCCTCGAACTCCGTCGCGGCGTCGCCGAACCGGCGATCACGGAACAGCTCGACGCCACGCCTGAAGTGTTCGTCGGCGCTCGCCTTGGGGTCCGTCTGCGCGACCGACGCGCGCGGCAGCCCGCACATCACGGCGAGCACCGGCAGGATCCCGAGGTAGAGCTTCGAGGGCGTCATCGTCGAGCGGCCGCTGTCCGAGCCGATCCGTCTCGGGTCGGCGCGCTCGCACTGTCCATCCAGCAGCCCCCGTGCCACCAACTCAGCGTCCATACGGGCTCTTTTCCTCGATGTCGAGCGGGTGCTGCGAGGTGGGACGGTCCTGCGCCGGCGCGGCCTTCGGCGGAACGGGCGCGCCCGCGGGCGAGCCCACGCTCGCCGACAGCGGCAGCGCCGGAGGCCGGGCCCGGCCCTCCAGACCGTTCGACGAGCGTTCGGACACCGTCCGGGAACTCTTCCGCTTGGCGGCGGCGCCCCCGTTGGCGACGGGTGCCGGCGCCGCCGGGGAGGCCTCCCTCGGCGGTGGGGGCGGCGCGACCAGGGCCGGCGGAGGCGGGGCGGCGAGGGGCGGAGGCGCCACTGTGGAGGGGGCAGACAGGGGCCCAGGCGCGGCGCCTTTCGACGTCGCCTCGGTGACCGCGTTCCGGGTGGGCGGACGCCACCTGAACGCGACGAGCGCGCCGGCGCCCATCACCGTCGCGACGGCCGCGATCAGGACGGCCCTCCGGCCACCGCGCGAGCCGACCGCCCCGGGCGAGACCTGCCTTGCCTCGACTGCCGCGCCATCGGTCGTGACCACCGCTTTGGCCCTGTTCCCGGTGGCCGGTGTCAGCACCGTGTCCGCGTGCGCGCGCGCCAGGGCGCCGGAAGAAGTGGCCCGACCGGGACGGGCGTGCGGCGCCAGCGCGTCGGCCATCTCCAGCACCGACTGAAAACGCGCGTCAGGCTCCTTGGCCATCGCCCTCTCGACGATCGCGATCAGGGCGGGCGGCAGTCCACCGCGGGCCGCCTCGAGGGGCGGCGGCCGCGTGCTGAGGATCTGGTACACGACATGAAGGAACGTCCCCCCTTCGAACGGCTTGCGCGCCGTGAGCAGCTCGTAGAGGACGACCCCCAGCGACCATACGTCGGTGCGCGCGTCGACGTCGCCGGCGCCGCGCGCCTGCTCGGGTGACATGTAGTGGGCGGTGCCGAACGTCTCACCGGTGCCGGTGCCGGTGCCGGCATCACCGCCTTTCAGCTTCGCGATCCCGAAGTCCAGCACCTTGACCAGATCGCTTCCGTCTCCCGCGTCGGTCACGAACAGGTTCGCAGGCTTCAGATCCCGGTGGATGATGCCCGCCCGGTGTGCCACCGCGAGGCCCCGACAGGCCTGCAGGACGACGTTGGCGGCGCGCGCGGGCGGAAGCGGGCCCGACCGACCGAGCAGCTTGGCGCAGTCCTCGCCCGGCAGATACTCCATGACCAGGTAAGGCGCCCCCTGCCCGTCGCGGCCCAGGTCGGTCACGGCGACCAGATTGGGATGCTCGAGGCCCCCGGCCGCCTTGGCCTCGTTCTCGAATCGTCGCATGGCGTCCGTGTTCGCGGCCGCGGAGGGCAGCAGGAACTTCACGGCAAAGCGGCGCGCCAGCGTGGCGTGGCGTGCCTCGTACACGGCGCCCATGCCGCCCCGGCCCAGCAGCCGCACCAGGCTGTACCTGTCGACGCTCGTCCCGACGCGCGCTTCGGGGTCGGGATAGGCGGCGACGGGCGCGACCTGGCCGCTCTCACTCATCGTCGCCCGGCTCTCCCTTGCGGGCGCTGACCAGGCGGTAGGCGCGGGCGCGGCTGATCCCGATCGACGCCGCGGCCTTCGCCATCGTCGGCTCGCGGCGGAGGGCCTCCCTCAACGCCGCGAACTCGCTGTCGTCGTCCGTGCTCCGCCGCGCCTGCTTGGGCGTGGCGACCACTCCCTCGCCCGTCCGCGAGAGCCCCGTGACCGGGACCCGGGCCAGCATGTGCTCAGGCAGGTGCGAGCGCTTCAACGCGCCCTCGTGTCCATGGACACCTACCAGCCGGCGGGCCAGCAGCTGCAGCTCGCGGACGTTCAAGGGCCAGTCGTAGAGACACAGGGCCTCGATCAAGCGGGCCTCGATGCGCAGCGCGCTCCCCTGAGCGTCGCGCACGAACTTGCAGAACAGCGGGGCGATGTCCTCGCGCCGCGCGCGCAGCGGCGGCAACTCGATGACCAGCCCTTCCAGCCGGCCCTGCAGGTCGCGCCGGAAGCGCCCCTCCTCGACGGCCGTCCGCAACGGTTCCTGGGCCGCGCAGATCACCCGCACGTCGACCTCGACATCGTGCGCCTCGCCGACCGGCCGCACGCGCTTGCTGGACAGGGCGCGCAGCAACTTGGCCTGCAGCGGCACCGGAAACTCGAGCACCTCGTCCAGGAACAGGCTGCCTCTCGTGGCGGCCCGGAACAGTCCCTCGGACGACGTCTCGGCCCCGGTGAAGGCGCCCTTGCGGTGCCCGAACAGCTCGGCGTCGGCCAGGTCCTTGGACAACGTCGCGCAGTTGACCGATACGAACTTGCCGGACCGGCCGCTCCACGCGTGCACGGTCCGGGCGGCGTCCTCCTTGCCCGTGCCGGTCTCGCCCTGGATCACCACGGCCAGATCGTTCGCCAGCCGCCGCGCCGGCTCCAGGGCCGCCGCCAGCCGCTCGCTCCCGAACAGGCCGGGCGCCACCTCGCGGAACTTGCGCGCCGCCGCCGCGTCGGCCTGCTCGTCGACGGCAGCGACCACCCCGATCCATTCGCCGCAACGAACGACGTCGCCGTTGCCCAGCGGGGCGTCGGCGATCTTGACGCCGTTGACGTGAACGCCGTTGCGGCTGTCGAGATCCTTGATGGCGAGCACCGGGCCGTCCTTGCGCAGCTCGGCGTGCTTCCGGGAGACCTCGTCACCCAGCAGCACCACCTGGCACTGCTCGTCACGCCCCAGGATGGCCCGGCCCACCACGCTGGTTTCCTGCAACCGGGGGAATACCCAGCGCACGACCGTCGCCTTCGGGCCGTTTCTGTCCTGTTCAGTCTGCGCAGAAGGAACGGTCGTCGAAACCAGTGGCATTTGACCCCAACCGCGAAAATCCGGGTGACTTGCGCCGCTTCGTCAGCGCGTCGACGTTAACTTCCGGCATGTATGCGACACAAGCGGTTAACCATCGAAAACGCCAAGTCGTCAGCGGCCCGGCGATTTTCTGGAAATGAAAACGGCGGAGGGCCTGAACAGCCCTCCGCCTTCCTGCGCGCCAAATGAACGCTTGCCAGTGTCGGCGGGGGCCGTTCTTCTAGAAGAAGACCGAACCGCTGAGGCTGACGATCTTGTCCGACGTCGCCGAAGAGACGGTCCCGCAAGCCTCCTCGATGCCGGCATACTCGACGCACGAGCTGGTGGGAACCCCGTCCTCGATGGTCAGCAGGCCCCCCGCGGCCACCGGCCCGATGTGGAAGTACATGCCCGCGTTCAGGCCGAACAGATAGCCCTTCTCGCTGATCGAGTAGTCCGAGCTGTCCGACAGCGACGTGTCCCAGATCCCCAGCTTGGGCCCGAGGAGCAGCTCGGCGCCGATGGGAAGGACCAGGTGATAAAAGGGGCTGGCCGAGATCTGCACGCGCACGCCGGTCAGGTTGGCCTGGGCCGCGGCCGTGTCGGATTTGAAGTTCAAGACGTCCAGGGACAGCTCACCGTTGAGCGAGATCTCGGGGGTGAGGAACCACCCCGCCAGTCCCCCCAGGCGCAACCCGGCGCCCAGGCCCGAACCCGTGGTGCCTTGGTACGAATGAAAACCGAGGTTGCCCATGATGAACAGGCCGTTGTGCTGATCCGCCGGTGGCTTGGGCGCGGCGACCGGCTTGGGGCTGGAATAGGTCGGCTGAACGACCTGTGACGGGGGAATTCCGGCCTGCTCGTAAGATTGCGGCCCGCCCGGCGCGACCCCCATTTGACCGTACCCTGCCGGCGCCGGCGGAACGTAGGCGTTGTCGGCCGGTGGTTGCGGGCCGGCGCCGGGAACTTGCGACCGCGCCGGACGCGGCAGGGCCAGGAACGCGAACACCATTGCAACGAAGACGAAGCGAGCTCTTGCGGACATGATCATTTCCTCCACGGTTACGTCGTTTCAGCCTCCCAACACCCCTGCCGTGTGGACGCGCCCACCGTGGCGTTGGCCCTGGATCCCCCGAGCGTCGATGGGCTCGGCTTTGTCGGGCGGAATCGTCACGGGGTGGGGCCGGGCCCCCTCCGCGAGGGTTCTGAGGAGAACTGTCTTGGAACCCTTCCCAGCAGCCGCCGTGCCGTGGGCGAATCGCCTTCATTGCGCCGCGCTTTCGCGGCCGTCCGCCCCACCGTCCGGACGTCCGAGCGCTGCAATCCAGTTCGCTCGACGTCCGGACGATGTCCGAACGCGCGCCGCGCTCAGTTGGCCCGCGGCAGCGAGCTCTTGAGGCCGGAGATCAGCTTGGGGATCAGCGCGGTCCGCGCCACGTCCATCGTCAGGCGCGTCCCGTCTGCCACCGCCAGGATCCGCTGCTCCATCTCGAAGTGGACCTTGTTCTCGACGAAGTGCTGCGCCTTCGACTGCTGGTGGCTGGACCCGCCCGCCTCGCCGGCGGCGACGGTGCCCTGCTGCAGGCCACTCTGGCCGCTGCTGGCGTTGTCGGTCTGCACGCCGCCCTCCACCTTCCTGGCCAGTTGCAAGTCGATGACCATCTGGTAGGCGTTCTTCTTGTTCAACACGGTGACGGCCGCGTAGGCCAGGCCCGCGGCGCCGACCCCGGCGATGAACGGCGTAGCCCCGCGCGCCCCGGCCGCGGAGACCGCGCCGGCGGCCGCCGCGCCACCGGCGATCGCGCCCAGTCCGGCCAGCGCCTTGTCACCCGCCTCGGTGCCCGCCTCGGTGAAGATGCGCACCGTCGCCCACAGCACGTAGTCGGCCTTGCTGTGGTCCTTCACCGCGACGTAGCCGCGGTTGGTCACGCCGTTGATGATCTCGTGATAGACGGTGTCCTCGAAGTCGCCGCCCTGACCGGTCTGGTCCTGGAATTCGACGTAGACCGTGTTGTGGTTTGGCGCCGGTGGATCGACCCGGATCCCCGCAATCATGTAACGCAGCTCGGTGTGGGCGGTGTCGGCGGTGGCCGCTGCACACCCCATGAACACCTGCCCGGCTGCCAACATTGCGAACATTGCGCCCCGCGTGAACTGTTTGAAGTACGACATCTGATCCCTCTTTTGCCTTTATTGGTTGACCGCGAACCACCCGCCGGTTCGGGTGGTCGTCCGGCAAAGCGCGTGCCGGCCATTTCGTTGCCGGCGCCGAGGGGTACTTTCAGCAGTCTTCGCTAGTTGAGCGGGTTCGCGCCGCGCGGCGAGGCTCCGCCGACGTTCGCGTGGACCGTCCCCGGACCGTTCCGAACCATCGCCGTGTCCTCGATCTTGCTTGCCAAGACACCCGCGACCGTCACATAGATTGCGGAGGGGGACAGGACGTCGTGGCAGCGGATCGTTCGACAAGAGAGACCGTGGACAACTTGCCCACGGTCGGCAGCCGCATCGGCGATCGCTATGTCATCGACGCGCTGATCGGGCGGGGGGGCATGGGGGCCGTGTTCTCGGGGCACGACGCCTTCCTGGAACGTCCGATCGCCATCAAGCTGCTGGGGGCGCCGTCGGCCCATGAAGGGGCGCAGCGCCGCTTTCTCAACGAGGGCAAGGTCCTCGCCCGCGTGGTCCACGAAGCGTGCGTCCGCATCTTCGATACCGGCGTGGACACGCGCTGGGGTCCCTTCCTGGTCATGGAGCGGCTGGTGGGGCGCGACCTGGCGGCGTTCCTGAAGGAACGTGGCCCCCTGCCCACGCCGCTGGCGCTGTCGCTGGCCGACCAGCTTTGCGGCGCCGTCCAGGCGGTCCACGACGCGGGCATCGTTCACCGCGATCTGAAGCCCGGTAACGTGTTCGTGCTCGAGCACCCGGGGGAAGCGCCGCGCGTGAAGCTGCTGGACTTCGGCATCGCCGTGCTGACCCAGGCTCAGCGGGCGGGCTCGCCGGTCGAGGCCGCGAACGAGGGGGTGGGGACGCTGGCCTACATGGCCCCCGAGCGATGGAGCGCGCGCTTCGAGTCCTCGCCCGCCGCCGACGTGTACGCGCTGGGCGCCATCGTCTACGAGATGCTGGCCGGGTTCGCCCCGTTCCGCGCCGACAGCCGCGCCGGGCTGCGGCTGGCCATCCTGAACGATCTCCCTCGCTCGCTGCGCGTGATCCGGCCCGAGCTCCCCGCCTGGTTGTGCACCGCGGTCGAGGTGGCGCTGCGGAAGTCACCGGACGATCGGCCCGCCGGCGCGGCGGCGTTCGGGCGCTCGCTGGGATTCGGGAAGGCGCCGGCCCACACGCCCGAGGGGCCGGAGGCCGCGCCGTCGCGGGGTGCACGACGGCCGCCCGGGATGGAGACGTTCGTGGGCCGCAAGGACGTGCTCGACGCGCTGGAAAGGCACGTCCAGGGCGCGGCGACCGGCCCCCGCGTCATCCTGGTCGAGGGCGCGAGCGGCATCGGCAAGAGCGCGTTGCTGGACGAGTTTCGCGCGCGCCTGGAGCGGGAAGGCCTGACGCTGGTGCTGGCAGGCCGCGCGCGCGAGGGCGATTCGGTGCCCTACCCGGCGCTCGGCGAGGTGGTGGAGGAGCTGGCCTCCTATCTCGAGGGGTTGCCGGCCGTGGCCGCCGAGGCGCTGTTGCCCACGCGGTGCCGGCCCCTCGCTCGCCTGTTTCCGGTGTTCGCCCGCGTGCCCGCCATCGCCCGGGCCGTCGCCAGCCCCACCGCCGAAGCGGCGGACGTCGCCCAGGCGCGCCGGCAGGCCTACGGCGTGCTGCGCGAGTTGCTCTCGCGCCTGTGCAAGGGGCGGCAGGTCGTGGTGGTGATCGACGACCTGCAGTGGATCGACTCCGACAGCGCGGCCCTGCTGGCCGAGCTGATGGGCGGATACGATGCGCCGCCGCTGTTGCTGGTGGCGGCGGTCCGGATGAACGACAGCGACGTGCCCCCACCCGAGCTGCAACGACTGCAGATCGGGCTCGCTCACCTGGTCCAGCGCGTGCCATTGGGGCCGCTGTCGCACGGCGAGGCGCGGGCGCTGTTCCGCGCCTGCGCCGGCGGCGACAGGCCGGTGGATCTCCGCACCACGGCCCGCCTGTGCCGGCAGAGCGGCGGCGTCCCGTTCTTCGTGGTGGCGCTGGCCGCCGGCCTGGCGCGCGGCGAGGAGGCGCCGGCGCGGCTGGAGACCTTCCTGATCGAACGGGCGCGCACCCTGTCCCCGCCCGCCCGCGCCGCGCTGGATCTCCTCTGCCTGTCGTCGCGGCCCCTGCCCGTCCCCCTGGTGCTGGAGACGCTGGGTATCCGCGACGTGCGGCTGCTGGATCCCCTGTTTCTCGGCTCGTTCGCCCGCTGGACGCGCTTTCACGAACGATGGGTGATCGAGCCGTACCACAACAAGATCCGCGAGACGACGCTGTCGACCTTGCCGGCGGCCGCCGCCCGCCGCCTGCACGGCGACCTGGCCCGGCGGCTGCGCGAGGATCCGCTGGCCGACCCGGAGGTGCTGGTCGAGCACCTGGCGGGCAGCGGCGACGTCGCGGCGGCCGCCGAGGTGGCGCTGACGGCCGCGCGCCTGGCCAACCAGCAGCTGGCCTTCGACCGCGCCGCCGCCCTGCTGGCGGTCGCCGCCGAGCACAGGCGGCACCGGAACGACGCCGAGCGATTGGAGATCTGTCGGGCGCAGGTGCGCGCGTTGCAGAACGCCGGGCGCCGGCGCGAGGCCGGCGAGGTGCTGCTGCGCGGCCTCGCCCACGTGCGCGACCGCGAGCTGGCCCGGGAGCTGGAGATCGAAGCGGGCGGGCACCTGCTGCTGAGCGGTGATCTCGAGCGCGGCGTCGATACGCTGCGGCCGGCGCTGGCCCTGGCGGGGCTGCGCGTCCCCGCGGACTTCGGCGAGATCGTCGCGGCGACCACGGCCGCGCTGAACGCGCTGGGCGCCCGCGGGCTGGCGATGGCGAAGCCCGCGGCCCAGGGACCAGCGGCAGAGGCGCTGGAGCGCGTCGACCTGTGCCTGCTGCTCGCCCAGGGGCTGGCGCACGTCGACCTGCGCGTGGTGGTGTTCGCCTGCCACGCCTTGCACGGCGCGCTGGACGCGGGCGAGCCGGTGCGGGTGCAGCGCGCGTGCGCCCTGTTCGTGATCAACACCGTCGAGTACGTGCCCAACCCGCTGGTCGGGCCCGTGCTGCAGCTGTGCAAGGCCCTGACGGCCGCGCATCCTCATCCGCTGTCGACGGCGTTGCTGGAGGCGGCGATCGCCGAGAACGCCCACTTCGAGGGGGACTTCCTGTCGGCGGAGGCGGCCTTCGAGCGCGCCGAGCGCGTGCTGCTGCAGGCGTGCCCCGGCGCCACGCGCGAGCTGGCCACGGTCCGCGATCTGGCGGTGTTCATCCAGTACGCGCAGAAAGGGGACTTCCGCACGCAGGTCGGCCGCACGACGCGGTGGCTGGCGCAGGCCGAGGCCGCGGGCGACCTGTTCCACGCCAGCATGCTGCGCGTGGCCCACGCCATCGTCTGGATCGCCCGTGACGATCCCGCGCACGCCCGCGCCGAGCTGTTGCGGGCGCAGGAGGGGTGGGAAGGCGACGCCGGCGTGCTGGGCGTGGCGGCGGCGCTGTACCACGACATCATCGACCGCTACGAGGAGCGCGACCTGACCCTGAGCTCGCCGGCCACGCCCATGCGCTCGGCGCTTCTGCGCAGCCCGGCCGCGCAGACCCCGTTCCTGGGGGGCTATCTGGTGCTGCAGGACGTGTGGGCCGAGCTGCGCGCCATCGCCAGTGGCCGGCGTTGCCCCTCGGACATCCGAGGGCGCATCGGCGGCATGCGAAAGGCCGGCCTGGCGCTGTGGTCGGCCGTCGCCGACGCGCTGGAGGGCAACCTGGATTTCCTCGAAGGCGCGCCCGAGCGGGCGGTGCGCCTGATGGATCAAGCCGAGGAGGCGTTTCGCCGGCTGCACATGCCTTGCCTGGCGGCCTGTGCGCGAAAGCGCCGGGGGCAGCTGGCCGGGGGCGAATGGGGTCGACGCCTCGAGGACGAGTCCGAGGCCGAGCTGTCGGCCCTGGGCGTGGTCAATCCCGAGCGGTGGACGCGCGCGTACTGGTCCATGTTCGACGCCTCCGCGCTGACGCTGCGCACGCACGACGGCGAGCCGCGGGTGGCCGAGCCCACGCCACCTCCCTTCTCCTGACCGCGTCAGCGCCGGGGTCGCCCGGTGGGCGAACCGCCGCCGGCCGGGGCCGGGTCTTCCAGCCGGCGCAGCTGCAGCCGCAGCGCGGGCACGGAGATGCGAAGCCGGGCGGCGGCCGCGGACAGATCGCCGGCGGCGGCGGACAGCGCCGCCTCGATCTCGGCCGCGGCGATCCCGTCCGCCTTCGGCGCGTGAGGCGTCCCGATCAGCCGCCGGTACAGAAAGCTCTTCGACACACCCAAGCGCTTGGCGGCGCGCTCTCGCTTGAACCCTTCGGCGCGCAGCGCCTCCAGGATCTCCTCGTCGCTGGGAGCGGCGGCCCTGACCGGCTCGTCGGGCGCAGGCGCCGGCCGCCCCTCCTCGGATGAACGGACCTCGTGGACGTCCGGCGCCGGCTGGCGCGGGCGAATGGCGGCCCACAGCTCCTCGCCGACCTGGGCGCGCGGCCGTCCCCGATTCTCGATGGCGAACTTCAGGGCGACGTTCGCCAGCTCGCGGACGTTGCCGGGCCAGTCGTACAGCGCCATCCGGGCGACGTACGCCGCCGGCACGAAGGGCTCGCCTTCGGCGCCCGAGGCCAGGCGGTGCAGCTCGCCCGTCATCTTGAGGCGCGCGCGCAGCAGGTGGAAGAACAGCAACCCGACGTCGTCGCGCCGCTCGCGCAGCGGCGGCACCCGCACCTCGTACGAGAAGCGGCGCAGCAGGGGCTCCCGGAACTCGCGCCGCGCCACCGCTGACTCGAGATCCGAGTCGGTGGCAGCGATCAGGCGCACGTCGACCTGGCGGGTCTTGCCCCCCAGCGGCTGGATGACGCCCTCCTGCACGGCGCGCAGCAACAGCGCCTGCACGTCGAAGGAAACGTCGCCGATCTCGTCGAGGAACAGGCTGCCTCCGTTGGCCTGGGCGAAGTAGCCTTCCCGCGCCTCGAACGCCCCCGTGAAGGCGCCCCGGGTGTGACCGAACAGCTCGGACGCGGCCATGGTGGCGGGGAATCCCGCGACGTTGACCGCCACGTACGCGCCGGCGGCCCGCCGGCTGCGCTTGTGGATCGCCGCGGCCACCAGCTCCTTGCCGACGCCGGTCGCGCCCCGCAGCAGCACCGGGACGTCCAGGTCCGCCACCCGGTGGATCTGCTCTCGCACCTTCAGCATGGCGACGCTCTCGCCCACCAGGCCCGCGATCTTCTCGGCCGAGCTCGGCAACTCCATCCAGCCGAGCCACAGCGCCAGATCCTTTCCCACCAGCAGCACCACGCCTGCCTCGAGCTCTTCGGGCCGCACGGTGCGGTCGGCACGCAACGCCACCCCGTTGACCTCCACGGTGGCCTTCTCGGGCGCTCTCAGGCACAGGCCCGCCCCCTCCCGCGCGAGCCGCAGCGGCGTGCGGGTGATCCGCTGACTGGCCAGCGGCCCGGTGGCCGTGCCGTCGGACGCGCGGAAGACGGGCGCCAGTCGGGAGATCTCCATGACGGTGCCACCGTCGCCACTCACGCCGTCGAAGAGGGGCGCGAAGTCTCCGATGCGCTCGGGATCGGGGTGAGCGAGGATCCTCGCTCCCAGGAAACGGTCCCCCTCACCGCCCGCGTCCGTCAGCGAGGAGATCGTCTCGTCCTTTTCCAAGGCGCTGTCAGTATAGCGACGACGCTCGGGTCCCGCGATGGCCGGCGCCGCGACCAGCGCGAGCGGTCGCGCTCTCCCGTCGGCCCCGCGCATCATCGCGGCCCATCCAGCAGGTCGAAGCGAGCGCGGCAGACGGCGGCCTGGACAACGGTGGGACCGCGAAGCCGCCCGCGCGACAGCCGGCGATTGATCGTCTGGGTGATCGCGTCGAGCCCGCCCGCGGCGCCCCGGCGGCCCCACCGTCCGCCCCGCAGGGCGGCACAGAACGCACGGCTGAACAGCCCGTCCTGCGCCGGTCCCCAGCTTCCGCTCGCCGCCAGCACGAAGGCGTCGGTGCCGGCGCCGGCCATCGTCGCCAGCAGGCCATCCTCCAGGACGCCGCCGGCCTGACAGCAGTCGAGGATCAGCCAGAACCGGCCGGGGCGGCGGCGGCGGCGAATCACCAGCTCGATCAGCTCGCGCGTCTTCAGGCCGGTGATCGCCACGTCGTCGCGATCGAACCCCTTGGGGCAAAGGTAGTGGTCGCCGTCCACGAACAGTCCGTGGCCCGAGTAGTACAGGACCAGCGCGTCCGCCTGGCCCAGGTCAGCGCCGTCCACCCGCTCGCGCACCCCGGCGCGCAGCTCGACCGGCGACGGATTGCAGACCGGCTCGGCCACGTCGTAATCGAGGTGCGCGAACGCCTTGCCCATGCGCTCCAGATCGGCGGGCACCCCGGCCAGCGCGCGGAACGCCCCGCCCGGGGCCGGCGCCCCGACGCGCACGAACACCCTCCGGCCGGCGGGCCGGCCCCGCGGCGCGCGACGCTGCCCCGCCGGCCCCGGCTTCACGACGACGCTCCGTATTTTCGCGGCGCCGGCGCCTCGAGGGGGGCGCTCGCCAGGCCGCGGGCGATCTCGTCGCAGACCTCACCGTGCTTCAGGTAGGTCGTCAGCTTGTGCGTCTCGACGGGCCGGTGCGGGTTCCCGTGCACCACCTCGACGTCGCGGATGCGCGGGTCGAAGATCGGCGCCAGGCGCTTGACCGGCACGGACCACACATCCGCCGGCGCGAAGAAGTTCACCCAGCGCTCCACGCCGGGCCAGGGACGGCGGCGGCTGGTCGGATAGTTCAGCTCGCGGTACTGCCGTTCCCGGAGCGGCCGCATGATCAGGCGCGGCGTCGCGATGGGCGAGCCCACGGTGATGAACGTGCTCACCTGGTGGCCGCCGCGGCACAGCCCCTCGTACGCGATCACGCTGCCCAGCGAGTGCCCCACCACCACCTGCGTGTCCATGCCCAGCGCCGCGTCCAGCCGGGCCTGGACCTGGAAGTAGGCGCCCGGGTCGTAGGCCGGATCGGCGTTGTTCACGGGCCCGTTCGCCATGTAGACGGCGGTCTGGTGCACGATGGGGTTCACCAGCCGGGCCATCGTGCTGCGCGGCCGCCCGCGCTCGTCCCACAGCGACAGCACGTCAGCCGTGCGCACCATGCGCCGCAGGAGGCGGTAGTAGAAGCGGCGCAGATCGTCGAGGTCGACGCCCTTCGTCGCTTCGTCGCCGTCCCCCTGCGGGGGCCGGAAGAAGTCGCCCCAGTAGACCAGCGCTATCTCGTCCTTGCAGGGGATGAGCTCGGGGTTGCTCGCGCCCCACGCCGTCGCCTTCAGCCCCCGGATGACCGCCGCCCGCCACCGCGCCTGCAGGATTGCCCGGTCGTGTGTCTCCATTCTCATCCCGTGAACCAACACGATCTTCGCCATGACATCGCCTCCGGCGCCCTGAAACAGCAGCCGCCGTACCAGTGCGATCGAGGCTGAAACACGCATGATTCCGCGACGATCGCCGGCGGCGCGCGCCTGTTCGAACATCGACGGCGCGTCCGGACACCCCGCGAACGCTTCAGGGGCCGCGGCGGCGCAGGGGGGCGCGCACCAGCTCGGGCGCGCCCAGCGCGTCGGGGGCGATCGCCTGGGGCGCGAGCCCCAGCTCGTCCATCATGCGGGCGTCCCACGCCTCCAGCGGATCCAGGCCGGCGATGTAGCGTCGCGCCGGGTTCGCCAGCGGGCTGCTGATGGACAGGATCTCCAGGCCCGAGGCCAGGATGGTCCGCCGGTAGACCGAGCGCGTGCTCTGCCCAAGGCGGGCCAGGTAGTGCCGCCCCACGTTCTGGACGCTGCCCAGCGTGCGGCACAGCCGCTGGAAGTGCTCGACCACCTCGTCGGGCGACAGGTGCAGGGGGCGGTGACAGACGGTGTACCCGTCGAAGTCGCGGATGGTGGCGCCCGGCAACAGGCGGCCCTCGCCGGCCACCTGCGCGAAGAACGGCGTCTCCGGGTACGGGCAGACGATGCCCAGGAACGTGACCGAGAAGTAGCGCAGCTCGGCCAGGTACTCGGGCAGCCGCTCGAGGTACCTGTTCGTGTCGCCGTCGGCGCCCACCAGCAAGCCGAACGACAGCAGGATCCCCTCCGAGAAGCAGCGGTTGACGACCTCGTCGACCTCGTCGATGCGGTTCTGCCCCTTGTTCATGCTGGCCAGCGATTCGGGATCCAGCGATTCGAGGCCCGTGTACACGTAGCGACAGCCCGCCTCGGCCATCAGGCGCACCAGCGCCCGGTTGCGCAGGACGTTGAACGTCAGCGCGCACCCCCACGTCTTGCGCAGGGGGATCAGCGCCTCGCACAGCTCGCGCAGGTAGGTCAGCGAGCCGCCCAGGTTGTTGTCCAGGAAGATGAACCAATCGTCGAAGACGCCGAACAGGTTGCGATTCCAGGTCATCCGCAGGCGGATGTCGTCGACGACCTCTTTCACGGGGCGAAAGCGATACTTCTCCCAGCCCGTCAGCACGCAGAAGTTGCAAGAGAACGGACAGCCGCGCGAAGCCTCGACGGCGGGCAGCCGGAACAGGTTGTCGCGATAGTCGATCAGATCCCAGCGATAGGGCCGGATGTCGGCGGCGCTGCCCGAGGCGTCGTAGCGCCGCTGCAGGCGCCCGCGCGCGAAGTCGTCGACCAGGCGGGGCACGTTGGCCTCGGGCTCGCCGGTCACGACCGCGTCGAAGTGGCGGGCGCAGTCGTCCGCGAAGTGATGGGCGTGGCGGCCGCCGGCCACGGTCTTGGCGCCGCGCCGGCGAAACAGCGCCGACAGCACCTTCGTGTGCTCGTACGACGCGTGCAAGTACGAGAAGAACACCAGGTCCCAGTCGCGGTCCAGCGGAACGTCGACCTCCTTCTCGTTGTAGAGCTCGATGTCCGCATCCGGCGGGCACAGCCCCGCGATCAGCTCGGGCACCGCCGACTGCATCACCGAGCGCTCCTTGCGCGGCAGGCGCGTGGCGTGCGTGTACGTGGCGATGATCGCGATGCGCATCAGGCCTCCCCGGCGGTGGCGGTCGCCGGCGCGCGGTCCGACCAGTGGCGGGCATCCAGCGCCAGCGCGGCGCCCAGCTCGGCGGCGCGGCGCTCGTAGGCCGGCCGCTCGGCCTCCAGCAACCGCGCGGCGTCGCGGCACGCCTGGAACAGCCACAGCCGGTTGGGCGAGCGTTCCAGCACCGCCACGGCGCGCGCGACGGCCTTGCCCGCCTGGCGGGGGCGGCCGGCGAAGGCGAGCGCCCGCGCGCGCACGCGCAGCGTGGGCCCCAGCAGCATCGGATAGCGACGGGAGGCGCTGGTCAGGCGCGCCAGCGCGCCGCCGACGATGCGGTGAAGCCGCCGGCGCCGTTCCGCGCTCAGGTGGTCGCCGCCCCGCTCCAGCGCCACCAGCGCCGCCTCGGCCGCGTCGACCATGCCCACCTGCAGGAACGGCACCTGCACGCGATAGCCGCGCAGCGTTTCGAACAGCGCCTCGGCCGCGTCGGCGGCGGCCGGGCCGTCCGACTCGTCGACGCCCAGCGCCGCCAGGTGCGCCTGCGCCGCCGTCTGGTTGGCCACGTCGCGAACCACGCGCGAGGCCTCCAGCGCCGCCGACAGCTCGCGGCGCGCCTCGGCCGCGCCCATCGTGCCCCGCAGGTAGCGCACGTAGGGCATCCAGGCCCGCGACCAGGCCACGTGCATCGCGCCGCCGGCGTCGCGGGCCAGCACGCTCATCTCGTCCCACAGCCGCTCCGCCGGTTCCAGGTGGCCGGCCAGGAAGTGCGCCGTCGCCTCCAGCATCAGGTTCGTCAGCAGCTCCCACACCTCGGAGACCGGCTTCAGCGCCGCCACCGACCGGTGCAGCAGCTCCGTCGCGCGGTCCAGCTCGTTGCGGAAGATGGCCACCGTCCCCAGGCGCCCCAGGCTGACCCCCAGCGCCAGCCCGCTGCCCGAACGCTCGGCCAGCGCGACCGCGCGCTGGCAATGGCGCGCCGCCCGCCCCAGCATCCCCACGCCCGACAGGATCGCGCCGAAGTACCCGGCGGCCAGCACCCGCGTCACCTCGCGCCGCGAGCGCCGCGCCAGGTTCATCGCCGCGACGCCCGCCCACACCAGCTTGCCGATGTCGACGAAGTAGTAGATGCGCACCAGCAAGATCAGCACCTCGGCCTGCCGTTCCAGGGCGGCCGAGCCGGGCGCGGCCGCGGCCGCCCGCCGCTCGCGCGATGACGCCAGCAGGTGGCGCAGCACCTCGCCGCCCACTGCCAGGGCCAGGTGGCCGCGATGGCGGGGCGGCTTCCTGCCGAACAGCTCCAGCGCGCTCTCCAGATCGGCGATGGCGGACTGGAAGTCGCCCTTCTCCTGGTAGACGTGGCCGCGATCGACGAACAGCTCGGCGCGCTCGCCGTCCACGGCCGCGTCCAGCATCACCGTCAGCAGCGACAGCGCCTGGTCGTAAAGGCCCGCCTGGCGATACGCCTCGGCCGCCTCGCGCCGCACGGTCCGCAGCGCCTCGGCGTCGTCGCCCCGGGCCAGCAGGGACAGCGCGATCCCGAAGTGGCGGGCGGCGTCCCGGCTGGCGTAGACCTCGCGCGCGCCGCGCGCCACCCGCAGCGTGAAGCGCAGCGCGCCCCCGTCGTCGCCCGCGTTCAGCGAGTGGTGGGCCAGCGCCTCCAGCTCGGCGCTGGGCAGGTCGTCGACGTCGACGCCCGCCTGCAGGGCGGCGGCGAGATCGGCGTGACAGCGGCGGGCCTCCTCGGGCGCCAGCGTCGACGCGACCAGCTCGCGGATGCGGTCGTGATACGCCTCGACCACGTCGCCGTCCTGGACGCCCGAGGCGCGGACCAGGTTGCCGTTGCGCAGCGCCAGCAGCGCCGTGAAGTCGTCGGGGGCCAGCCCGGCGGCGCGGCGGATCGCGCCCTGCCGCGTCGGTCGTCCGGCGACGGCCACGCGTTCCAGCAGCCGCCGCGCCGTGGCCGGCAGCGCGGCGACCCGCCCTCTCAGCAGCTCCTCCAGCGTCGCGGGCCGGTGTGCCGTCGCGTGCGTGTCGTCGCCGCGCTCGCGCTCGAGGCGGGCCAGCTCGGCCACGAAAAGGGGGCTGCCCGACGACTCCTGCGCCAGCCGCTCGGCGCGCGCCCGAGAGGGCCCGTCGGCGCGTCCGAGCAGCTGCAACGCCAGCGCGCTGCTCTCCTCGGCGGTCAAGGGTTCGACGGCGACCCGGCGCACGTCGACGGCCGGTCCCGCCAGCGACAGGATCCCGGCCAGACCCGTGATGGGCTCGCTGTGGCGGGCCTCCTCGGCGCGGTAGCTGAACAGCCACAGCACCGCGGGGCAGGCGACCCCCGACAGCGGTCGCGAGAGCAGGGGCAGGCTGTCCACGTCGCTCCACTGGAAGTCGTCGATGTGGATGACCAGCGGGCGCCGCTGCGCGAACCGGCCCAGCAGGCGTCGCAGCGCCTCCGCGGCCTGGCGCCGCAGGCCGCGCGCGTCGGCCTCGCTCGGCGCGCCGTCCTCGTCATCGTCGGCGTCGGCGTGGTCTGCGTCGCCGCTCAGCTCACGCGCCAGGCGGCGCGCCGAGGGGAACAGGCGGCCCAGCGCCTCGATGTCGGCGCGGGGCATGGTGTCGCGCACCGGCGCGGGCAGCGCCGCGATCTCGCCCACCAGCGCGTCGACGACCCCGTCCAGCGCCTTGTGCGGCACCGACTCGCGCTCGTAGCAGCGTGCCTCGATCACCACCGCGTCCGGGCGGTCGGCGCGCACCCGCGCCAGGAAGCGCCGGCACAGCGCCGACTTGCCCATCCCCGAGCGCCCGGTGACGGTGACCGCCACGGCGCGCCTGCCAGGCGCCGTGTACGCGCGCCAGGCGGCATCCAGCGCAGCCAGCTGCTCGACCCGGCCCACGAACGCCGCCCCCACGCCGGCGGACGCGACGTCCTCGAGCGGCATGCTGCCCCCCATGCTGCTGGCGAACAGGGCGCCGTCGCCGCGCGCGCCGGCGGCACGCAACACCTCGGCGGTCGATGGCCGCTCCGCGGGTGATCGCGCCAGCAGGCGCATGGCCAGGTCGGCCAGATCTTCGGTGCCCGGCGGCGTCTGCCCGCGAATGTCGGGCGCATCGTGGCTGAGCTTCTGCTTCAGGATCTGCCCCACCGAACCCTCGAAGGGCAGCCGCTGGACGAGGGCCTCGTACAGCATGCAGCCGACCGCGTACCAGTCCGACGCGGCGTCGCCGCCGGTCCCCAGCACCTGCTCGGGCGCCATGTACTCGGGCGTGCCGCCCGTGGTGCTGACGCCGGGACCCTCGCCACCCGCCACCGGCACGCCGTGGCTGACCAGACCGAAGTCCAGCAGCACCGCCCGTCCCGCGGTGCTGACCAGCACGTTCGTCGGCTTGATGTCCCGGTGCACCTTGTTCGCGGCGTGGATCGAGCGAACGCCCTCGACCAGCTGCCGCAACACGGAGCGCAGGCGCTCGACGTCGAGCACCAGCGGCGCCTCGGTCGCCGGTGATGGCAACACCGCCGGCCCGCGACCGGCCCCGTCCTGCAGCACCGCCTGCGGATCCAGCTCGGGGATCAGCCGTACCGTCTGCGCCTCCTGCGCCGAGGAGATGCCGTGCGGGCGCGCGACGTCACGGATGGCGCCGCCCAGCACGTAGCCGAGGAAGTCGACGCCGTCGATCAGCTCCATCGTGAAGAACCAGGCGCTGCCCGACGAGACCAGCTCGTAGAGCCCGACCAGGTTCGGATGCGAGACCTCGGCCAGCGCGCGGAACTCGCGCTTGATCTGAACGATCCCTTGCGGGTCCAGCCGCTGCAGGATCTTGAGCGCCACCTCGGTGTCGCGCTGGCGGTCGTAGGCGGCGAACACCACGCCCATCCCGCCGGCTCCCAGGCGCCGGCGAAGGACATAGCGACTGGTTCCCGCGAAGCCTTCTACGCGCACCACCCCCCCGAATGATGGCATCGTCCGGATTTCGGACGACGCGTCAGACAGTACAGGGAAGCGACGCCGGTCACAACTCCGGCCCGAGCTGCTCGCACGTCCGTCTGCCGGCGGCGGCACCGTCGAGGCGCGCGAGACCTTCGCGAACGGCCGCCCCGCACCTCCGCAGCGGCTACGCGTGGGACCACAGCTGGCCCCACTCCCTTGGCGCGCTGGGATCGAAGCGGACCGCGTCCAGGGTGACCACGAACGGCTTCATGTCGTCCGGCACCGACACCCCCATCTCGCCGGCGACCTCCTTGTACAGGTCGTCGTGAATGGCGCGGTCGACGATGGCCGGCGACGGCGGCGAGGGGAGCAGCTTGAAGCGGGCCAGCAGCGCCAGGTACAGCAGCGCGTCCGCCCGGCGCGGGGCGTTCACCCGCCCGCCGTGGTGGAAGAAGATCATGTCGTCCTCGAAGTCGCGCTCGCCCAGCTTGCAGCCCAGGTCGTACACGTTGGCCAGGCGCGAGCGGATCGGGCCCGAGTCGAGGTCGAGATACTGGTGGCGGGCCAGCACGTCGCCGATGGTGGGCCGCGCGCGATTCGCCGGCACGTCCAGCCAGACCGACGTCTCGATCAGGGCGCGCACCACCGCCTTCAGCTCGGCGCGGTGCTCGTTCAGCCCTTTCTCGGTGGTGACCAGCGCGCTGCGGGGGGCCGTCTGCCAGATGTCCTGCGCCGTCGCGAACGTGAAGCCGACGTCCTGCTGGGTGGCCAGCGCCGACCAGGGATCGGGCGCGGCGAAGCCGATGATTCGCTCGTCGCGCAGCTCGGCCATCATGCGATCGGCGGGCAGCGCCTCGATCTGGATACGGTCGGGCGGCACCTCGGCGGCGGCCAGCAGGTAGCGCAGCAACAGATCGTCGCAGCCGCCCGCGATGGGAACGGCGAACACCACCGGGCCGTTCGTGCGGCGCGCGATGGCCCGCTTCAGTCCTTCCAGATCCAGGAACTTCACGGCGTCGCACAGATCGCGCCCCAGCGTCACCGCCGCACCGTTCTGCGACAGGATCATCAGCGTCACCAGGTCCGACGGCGACGGGGGCAGCCCCATCCCGGCCAGCGCGATGGGCAGGCTGGCCGGCAGCTGCGCCGCCACCAGGTCACCCGCCGCCAGCAGATCCTTCAGCTCGACCGGGGAGGCGGCGCGGTGAAAGAAGGGGGCCAGATCCTGCTTCCCGTAGTAGCCCAGCTCCTCCGCGAACAGCAGCGACGCCGCGTCGGTCTGCCGCAGGAACCCCAGCGCCGGCTTCAGGCGGCGCGTCTGCCGTCCCGCCTTGGTCCACGAGCAGCCCGCGACCGAAAGCCCGCCCATCGCCTGCAAGAAGCTGCGCCGCGTAGGCCGGTATGCGGTCACACCGGAATTTTTACACCTGCCGGTCCGCCGAGGATAGTCGTGCGACGACCATGGCCGCCCGCGGGGGCGCTCCGGTCACGCGGCGCAGGGGATGACCTTGAACGCGACCCGACGGTCAATCGCGTCGCGTTCGTCGTCGCTGCCGGTCCCGACGATGTTCTCGCGATAGCCGACGCCCGTGACCTTCCACTTCTTCCCGGCGCCGGGGACGTCGTGCTCCATGCGCTCCCGGACGGCGGTGGCGCGGGCCAGGGACAGGCGGTCGTTCACCTGCTCGGACCCGCTGCGGCTGGTGTGGCCCACGATCTCCAGGCAGCCGTCGGCGGCCTGGGCGGCGCGGGCGATCTGGCGCAGCCACATCGGATACAGCGCGCTGACCTTGGGATCCGGCCAGAAGTCGGTACCGCCGGGGCGGAACAGCAGCTTCACCGCCAGGTTGTTGGTGGCCAGCCCCAGCGCCGCGATCTTTCCGAAGGCGGCCTCGGCGGCCTCCAGGTTTCCCAGGTGCACGTTGGTCAGGTACATGCCGTTGAACGTGCGCAGCTGCTGCCCGTCCTGGCGCTGGGCGGCCGCGCTGTAGAGGCGCAGGGCCTCGTCCCACTTCTCGATGTCGTAGGCCGCCAGCGCGTCGGCCAGCAGCGCCGCCGTGGGCACTTGCTGCACGTAGAGCGGATCGGCTGGCTGGCCGCGCGGCGTCTCCGCCGTCTTCATGTAGCCGTCGATCGACCGATCGCGCACCAGCGACGGGCTGTCCTGATAGAACTTCGTCGGCGCCAGGTCCATGTACGGCTGATGGAACGGCGTGACGGCCTGAGCGATGACGAGCCCGCTCTGGCGATCGGTGAGGGCCACGCTCATGCGGTAGCGGTCGGGTTCCGGCAACACCGCCAGCGTCCCCGTGAGCAACCAGCGCGCCTGGGCCGCCCCGGCGCCGCCGAAGGGGACCATCGTCAGCTGCTTGTCCGTGGTCTGCAGCGCCTTCCTCAGCTCGGCCTCGACCCGCTGGGTGGCACGGGTCTGCTGCCCCGTGCGCGCGTCCAGCATGGGGTCGGCAGACGTCGTCTGGGTCGCCAGCGCGTTCGGACCCAGCTGATGCAACAGATCGTCGGTGACGTGCTGGACGGCGTGCGCCAGATCCTGCTCGGCGGACGGTGCGGCGGGCGCTGGATAGCAGCCGCCCAGCGCGACCAGCACCACGACCCCTGCGACGACGAAGCTCTCGACCTTTTCTCTCCGCATGTCCCCCCCGCCTGGTCCCCTGGAACGGGCCCTCAGCGCTTTTGGCAGGCCCGAGCGTACGTAGCCTGCTCCTCCGGCGTCAACGTCTCTCCCAGGCTTTCACGGGCCAGCAGGTCGGCGCAGGCGGGCGACAGCGTGCCGGGCGCAGCGGGCGGCCGCTCGCGCGGCCGGTTGGTGCCCTCGTGGCGTCGTGCCGGCGGGAGGGCGGGGGCCGGCGACGAAGCCGAAACGACCGGCGCGGCGTTGACGGGGGGAGCGGGAGCGACCGCCGGAGCTGCGCGAGGCGCCGGCGCGACAGGCGGCGACGGCGCGGGCGGGCTTGCCGGGACGGCCGGCGCGGCCGCGGCGACGCGGGCGGAACCGGCAGAGGCCCGGACGCCCAGCCAGCGCGCCGTCCCCACGGCGGCCAGCGCCAGCGGCGCCGCGATGATCGCGACGAGGGCCAGCCGGAAGCGCCGGCGCTCTCCCGACGGGGCGCCGACCGGCGCAGATGACACCACCTCTCCGCGAAAGGAGGCGACGGAGTCGCGCGCCACGGCGGCGGGGGCCACCGGCGTCTGGGCCCGCGGCGCGCCGCTCTCGATCGACGACGTCGGCGCCGGCGGTGACGTCACGTCCGACGGCACCGTCGCAGGTCCCGACAGCGGCCGGGCCGGCTCGCGCAGAGGCGCCGGCGCCGCCCCCTCCGCCATCGCCGTCGGCGACGCGGGCCGACCGGTCGCCGCCGTGCTGATGACGCGCGCGATGCGCGCTGGCACGTCGGCGCTGCTGGCCGAGCCGAACGGCGCCAGCGCGAACGCCAGCGAGGCCACCTCCTGGAACCGCTGCGCCGGATCCTTGTGCAGGCAGCGCAGGATGGCCGCCTCGAGCTCGGGCGGGATCTCCGGCCGGGTGGCGCGCGGCGGCGCCGGCTCGTTGAGGAGGATCGCCGCGAACTGCGCCTGATACGAGTCGGCGGGAAAGGGCACCGAGAGGGTGAGCAACTCGTAGAGCACGGCGCCCAGCGACCAGATGTCCGAGCGCGGGTCCGCCGCCCGCGCCGAGCGCACCTGCTCCGGCGCCATGTAAGGCGGCGAGCCGAACATCGCCGCCGGCTGCGTCAGCCCGGGGCTGCCGGCCGGCTCCTGGACCTTGGAGATGCCGAAGTCCAGGACCTTCACCACCTCTCTCCCCCCTGGATAGCGGGCGAGGAACAGATTGGCCGGCTTCAGATCGCGGTGGACGATGCCCAGCGTGTGCGCTTCGGCCACCGCTTCCGCCCCCTGCAGCAAGATGTCCACCGCCTCCGCGATGGGCAGGGCGCCCCGGCGCCGCAGCGTGCGCTCGAGATCGTCGCCGTCCAGATACTCCATCACCATGTAGGGCGCCCCGGACGGCAACTCTCCGACGTCCAGCACGCGCGCGACGTGCGGGCCCTGGATGCGGGCCGCCGCCTGGGCTTCGCGCGTGAACCGCGCCACCACTTGCGGGTTCTCCAGCATGTCCGCGCGCAGGAACTTCAAGGCCACGCGTTGCTGAAGCTGGACGTGCGTCGCCGCCATCACCAGCCCCATTCCCCCGCGGCCCAGCACGCGATCCAGTCGGTACTTCCCGGCCACGATCTCGCCCACGGACAGCGACGCCCCCTCTGTGGTCATCTCGCCCATCCTCGCAACCAGCGGCCCACTGTATCGCGAGACGACGCCACGACACCAGCCCGGGCTTGTTTCCAGCACGAAACGCGGGCGTGGAGCGTGTCCTCGCCGGCGCCAAACCGCGTCGTCGGGTTCGGCCGGCCGCTTTCAGTATTTACGCGGCGTTAGGGGCTTTGGCCTGACGGATGCACTGAAACGCGTCGTCCGAAGCAAACCCTGAATGGAGGCTCACCATGGGAGAAATAATCGATACCGTCAAAGGTAAGGCGAAGCAGGCCGAGGGTCGTTTGACCGGCAACCGTGCCAAGGAAGCGGAAGGCGTCGCCGACGAGCTGAAGGGGAAGGCGAAGGGCGCCTTCGAAGAGGTCAAGACCGACGTGAAGCGCTCCGTGCGCAAGACGGACGACGCGGACGAAGAGGACACGGACGACGACGTCTGAGTCTGTCGAAAATCTCCGACGCGGCGATGGCCGCGCCGTCACTGGGCCCGTGCATTCGCTCGCGAACGTACGGGCCTCGTTCGTTGCCTCCGCCCGAACATGGATCGGGCGATCGCCGGTGGGCCGCGGCGCTTCGCGACGGGCAACTACCTCCAGGCGGCTATGACGCGTCGACGCCGAGGGAGGCGCGACCGGCGTCAGCGGTCCGTCAGGACGGCGAGGCCGTCTTCGTCAGGACGGCGAGGCCGTCTTCGTCAGGACGGCGAGGCCGTCTTGCGCGGCACGCGGCGGACGTTCCGTCGCCCGGAGCGAGCCTCGCCGAGGGCGCCCGCCCCCAGACAGGCTCCGTAGATCACGTGAGCGAGCAGCATCGCGGTGGGGCGGCCCGGGCGATCCCACCGCGGTTTCGCCATCACGCCCAGGGCGGGAAGCACCCCCTGGTACATGGCCGACCACACCAGGGCGCCGTACACGCTTCCAGCGAGCGCCCGACCGACTGGCGTGCGGAGTCGCGCCGCCACCACGGCGAAGGGAACGCCGGCCGCGGCGCCGAAGGCCGCATGGTTCAGCGCCGTCAGCGGCCAGCTGGACCAAGCTCGCCGGGGATGGCCCAGCGTGCCCAGCAGGCGATCCGTCAGCTTCTTCGGGGGCGGCGTGCCCAGCCAGTTCGCGCGCCGCGCCCCCAGCATGAACAGCGACATGGCACCCGTGGCGAACGTTCCCGCCAGGGCACCCCTCCCCATCCGCTCGAGCAGCGTGGTGCGCATGTGACAGACGTAGGCATCGGGCGAGCCCCCGCAAGATGCGCGGGCCCAGAAGAAAGTCATTTGCGCGGCGGTGGCGGCCCGCCCGTCCTTGCACACCTGTTCGCCTGATCGGGGCGGAATTTCTGGCTCCGTGGCCGGACAAGCCCGGTTTCAGGATCGTGGCGCCGACCGCATCGGCGGGCGACCAACGCCACCGGCGGGACCAGCCGGCGCGCCAGCAGCGGCGCGACCCGCGGGCCGTGATCTCGAACCGTCGCACTCAAGGGACCGCCAGACATCTCTGGTAACGGCGGTCGACGGCGTGGGCGAACCAGGCGGTGGACAGCGGGCGCGTGAGCTTCGGGCTGTCGAGCGCGAGGTCCGGCAGCCGCGCGTACTCGGCGGTCCGTCCGGCGCCCTGTTCCGCCGCCAAGACGGCCCGGTAGGTCTGCGTCTGTTCGAAGGCCAGCGACTTCTCCTCCAGCAGGTCGCGCCGGATCTGCTCGCTGGTCAGGCCGGGCGCGTAGCGCTCCGCGAAGACGCGCACCGCCCGTTCGGAGGCGCTGTCTTTGTCCGCGGGGTTGCCGTCCCGGCCGTAGGCCAGCAGGTCGCCGTCGAGCGCCAGCGGCAGGCCCGTCAGGCGGGTCAGCTGCGCCTGCAGGGCAGCGTTGCGGCTGGCGTAGTAACCGGCGTTGTAGTCCGCGAAGAGGTAGAGCGGCCGATCGTAGTGGACGGGGTAACCGAGCAGGCGAGCCGTCCCGTAGTACACGCCGCCGGCGCGCGTATAAAGCGCGTCCCGGACGGCGGCGGCCCCCGGCGCCTCCTGGTGCTCGCGCGCCCACTGCGTGGCGAAGCGGACGCTGACCTGCATCGAACCGGCCGTCGTGATGGGATCGAGGTCGGTCAGCTCGTCCAGGTCGGCCAGCTTCCCCGCCCAGGAGACGGCCTGGAACAGCGCCGGGTGGTTGGCCTGGTAGTACGCCAGCAGGTCGCGAAACAGCAGATCGACGTCACGCTCGGTGCGCACCGTGTCCAGGCGCTGCGTGAACGGGCGGCGATCGCCGGGGGCATGCCCCGCCAGCAGCCGCTCGAGCAACGGATCGCCGAGAGGACCCAGCTTCGCCTTGTACCGATCGATGCGCGCGCGGACGATGCGGGCCAGGCCGGGGACGACCGGGTTCGCCTGGAACCCTGACTCCTGTCCGATGACCGCGATGACCGCGCACGCCGACATCCGATCCGTCGCCAGCTGGTTCTGGGCCAGGGCGCCGAGGATGGCCGCGCTCCACTCTCGCCGGTCCGCCACGCCTTCGGGAATCAAGCCGGCGATCTGTTCTACCGTCAGCGACGGGAGGGGCACCGGCGCGGTCGGCGCCGGTGCCGGGGCGCGCGTCGTCGCGCATCCCCCCAGCGCGAGCGCGGCCGCAGCCAGCAGCAGGGCGCCCGTCGTGGCGTCTCGCCGATACCGATCGCCCTGCTCTCGTGCGCGCAAGCCGGGAATCGTAGCAGCCGTCGTTCGGGAAGCAGGGAGGCCCGACGATCAGGGCGGTCTCGCCTCGAACGCGCACTCCCCCGCCCCTGCCGCGCCCTACAAAAAATAGCGCCGCCGCCGGCGTGCGCGGCCGGCGACGGAGAGTATCTTTTCGGCCGTGAAGCCGAGACATCTGCTGCCGAATGCCATCACCCTGGCCAACATCGCGCTGGGCTTCGCCGGGATCCTGGCGGCCGCCGGCGGCTATTTCCAACGGGCCGTCATGCTGCTGTTCGCCGCGGCGCTGTGCGACCTGGCCGATGGCCGAGTGGCGCGGGCGCTCGGCGCGACGTCGCACTTCGGCCGGGAGCTCGACAGCCTGTCGGACATGGTGTCGTTCGGCGTGGCCCCGGCGGTGCTGGCCTATCTGGCGGTGCTGGCCCCTCTGGGCGCCGGGGGGCTGGTGATCGCCGTGCTGTTCCCGCTGG